>OIWK01000750.1_pt1 | contig 33986 bp, 14 predicted proteins | sample 1587401 | NCBI WGS metagenome assembly OIWK01 (sample SAMEA3888911, study PRJEB22519) | human gut metagenome | biome: human gut; feature: human-associated habitat; material: faeces | place: Denmark | collected 2009 | reverse complement strand
ATTGTTTCCGCTTCCGGAAGCGAGAACGATAGGAGAACGATAGGAGAACGATACGAGGACGATACGGGATTGATACGAGATCGATACGGAAACGATACGAGACCGATACGAGACCGATACGTAATCGAATTGTTTTGCCGCCGTTCTGCGGACTTGGTGGGACTGCGATTTTGTTTCATTGCTTTGAAAGTTTTTGAAGTTGATACGGCTTCACCTTGTCAGTTGCTGACGGTGATAATGTCTGTTGAAGACGGTGCAAAATTACGATATAGAACAACCGAATGCAAATCCATTCATAAGCGTTTACAATCCATTCATAAACCATTCACAATCCGTTCATAACCGTTCACAAAACTAACGAATAACGCAGAGCGATACTGCAACGGGGAACAAAATGTTTCGAACTTTTTTAAATCTAACACACAAAGTATATAGCTTAACTATATAAACCTCCATAGATGACACTAATTTTCTTTACATGCTCTCTTTTTAGAAAATTCTGAGGAGAAGTGGAAAAGTGAAAACGTCATTTCGTCATTAGGTGGGAGACTCTTGCATGAACCTGGAGGTATCATGTTGTTTACCTCTCGGCAGGATTGCTCAAGGCGAAATGTTGTGATACGTTGTACTTGTTGTTCGTGTTGTTTTCCCCACTTAGCAGGCTGCATCGAAACAACGCAAACAACCCTATCACTCCATTTTCCGGATGAACCAACAAATTGGCGAGTCATCATGAAGGACTTTAGAACCCTATCTCGATTCATCCATTGGAGGAAGCGGGCAGCTGGGATTGAGCGACGTCGTAATGACGAAATGACGAAATGACGTTTTCGATTTCTGATCACAGAGACAAGAAGGAAGAAGGGAAGGAAAGCGCACATCCGTGGATGATGCGGCAGAAGTAAAGAAAAGATCCGCCAGCGAGCCTCCAAAAGGGAAGCAGACTGGCGGACCTTGTTATAGGATAGGAACGGCGAGAGGGGTTCGAAAGTCTATCTGAGACTTATCTTACCACTACCTTCTTGCCTCCCACGACATAGACGCCCTTGGGGAAACGGTGGAGGTCGGAACGAACGCCAACACGCTGTCCTTGAAGGTTATAGACCGGTTGGCAATCGGCAGCAACAGGGCTGGACTGAACCGTCGTGATGCCCGTGAAGATGAGTTCGCTACTCGTGGCCAGGGCCGACTCGCCGCCAGCGAAGACCGCCGTGACAGCATACTGATGGCGACCCCACGGCATCTGGGCCTCGCTGAAGGACGTGGCGTCGGCGGGCAGACTCTCGATCAACTCACGATCGCGATAGACATTGAAGCCCTCCAAGAGGCCGTAGCCTGCAAGATAGCTGATGTCGTCGATGAGGAGGCCGTCAAAGGGCGCACCCTCGGTGGTGTTGCGGATGGCAAAATACTGTGCACCCGCAGGCACATCGAAGGCATATTCGCCCCAGTGGCTGTCCTCCTGCTTGAAACTATTGACCCGCGTGAAATCCTCGGGCTTGAGTCCGGTGGTGGAGTAGAGCACCTCGAAGGTGGCATAGTAGCGGAGGTTGGTGGGGTCAGGCTCTGTATCGTTGGCATAGAACTTGATGGTCTGTGCCTCGCCCGAGAGCATCGGCGAGAAGAGCCAGTCGTCGCTGTCGATGAGCGAATAGTCCTTGGCGCGGCTGTAGCGGGCCATGAGGCAGCGATCGCCGCTATGGGGCTTCAGCGAGTAGTTGTAGCCCGTGATGCCATCCTGGATGGAGTCGGGGACGAAGACGATATAGACGTAGGGCTCGCCCTCGTGCTCAAACGGCATACCCATGGCACCCCAAAGCCATCCAGTCTCGCCCTTGTTGGAGGAGTAGGTGGTCCAGGGACCAATCTTGTCGATGGTCCAGGCAGGATAGCTATCGAAGGTCTCCTTGGTCGGGATACTGGCGGCAGCAGGCGCAGTCCAAGAGATCGTGACAGCGTCGCCCTGCTGGCTGCCCGAAACCTGATAGGGAGCGGGGACGGGCGACTCATCAACCGTCATTTGCTGCAAGGCGGTGTTGTTGGCGCGGTCCTCATCGGCCTCATAGGAGACCGTAGCCGTCAGGGTCAATTCACTGCCCTCCATGGAGACCGGGAGGACGACACGAGCGGGAATGGTATGGGTGGCAAGCGAGGCAAGCGGTGTGTCGAAAGTCTCGCTATAGAGCACTTCATCGGCCACAGCGAGACGGACGGCATAGTGGGAAGCCTCCTTCGTACCGTGGTTTTCGACGGCCAGCGTCACCTCGACGGGAAGACCCTTCTCCACCTGCTGCGGAGCGGTCATGGCGACAGAAAGGTCATTGGCCAGGACTCCACGCACACAGACGTCGTCGAGACGGATGGCATGGTAGATGGGAGCCGTGGCACGGAAACCAATGATGACATAGGGAGCGGAGGCATACTTGGCCGGGATGGAGAAGGCCGTGCGCTGCCATCCGCTGGCGCTGATGATCTGGTAATCGACGACACCGATGGTCTCCTCGGCAGAACCCGGCTGGCGCACCGTGACTTCGACGCGGTCGGTGCTATTGGCCGTGGCATTGTGGCTGAAGACCACCTCGGCGTCCTGCGTGCCCGCAAGAGCGATCTTGCCGGAATAGAGTTCGGCTGCCACGTCGGGATTGTAGGACGTGAACATCATGCAGTGGGCGTCACCATCGGAAGCCTGTTGGCCGTTGCGCACGAACTGATTGTTGCCAGCATCGACGGGAATCCACCACAGACTCTTGTCGCTGGCGGGAGCAAAGCCCGCACGATAGGGAATCGTGTAGGGTGCGCCAGCGATGACGGCCGGAGCAAAGGCGCGGTTGCCCTCCCCTGCCCCATTAAGGGCCGAGACAGCAAAATGGCGAAGCGTCTGCGGGCCGCTCTTGTTCAGGCTGACCTCGTAGGAAGCGTCCGTGAGTCCCTCCTCGACCGACTGCCAAGGCTCCAGGATCTCGTCGGCGTCATACTCATAGACATTGTAGGTGAGACCCTCGGAGAGAACGACACCCTCGTGGGTTCCCTTGGCGGAAGGCGCAGTCCAAGCGATGCGGGCACCCTGTTGCGTGTCGGTGGTGGTCAGATTGCGAGGCTCGGCAGGCTGGTCGAGGCCAACCCATACCGAGACCGTGGCTTTGCGGCCCGCACCCTGTTGCGTGTAGCCCGTGACGGTGTAGCGATTCAAGCCCTGCTGCGGCGTGGTATCGTCCCAGGAGAGAGTCTGACCAGGCGTGCAAGAGGTGAAGGTATGGACGGCCGTACCATCACGCTCTACGACAATCTTGGTGATAGCACCGAGCGATCCGCCCTGGACGGTCTTCGTCGGGACAGTGAAGGAAAGCGTGGACTGAAGGCGTGCCTGAGCGTCGGGGACAACACGAAGACTGCGCACGGAGTCTGGACCCTGCACATGACCCTCGTCGGCAATGGTGATATCATCGATGAGTACCTTGGCCGTGCCCGCGGGACTGAGAGCGTGGATGCCGAGATAGATGGTCTGATCCTTAGCCGAAGTGATCTCCTTGCCATAAGGCTGGAAGACGGCGCCCGAGAGCGTTGTCCGGCCGATGACCTCGTTGGTAAGGGCCGAGACATTGTCCTGGTTGCCCCACTTGGCCTCGATCACCTCATTGTAATAGACGAGGGAGTTGCGGGCCTTGAAGGAAAGCGTATAGACATGGTTGGCCTGGAGGTGGATTGGGGGCGAGACGAGCCAGTCGTCGGCAGCGCGGCCGAGGTTGGCCTCATACTGCGCGCACTGGAGCACCTCATGCCACTTCCAAGTGTAGTTGTCGTTGTTGGCATTGATGACCTTATAGAGATTGAAGGCATCCTGGGTGTCGAAGGTCTCGGTGTAGGTGGGTTCAATGCTGCTGCCATAGCGCACAGCATTGGTGTTGGCAGGTTGACTGCGCTTCGTGCCGTTGATGGCAGTGATGGCATAGATATAGTTGCCAAGCTGGTCGGGGAGCTGTTCGCTCAGGCTACGGTTCTCCGTAGAGGAGGCCACGGTGACGGTGCCAGGATAGCGCACCACATCGTAGGTGAGCGGGCCCACATAGCCGTCGTTGACACCACGCTGGGGCGCACCCCAGGTGACGGTGGCCTGTCCGCTGGTGGAGATGGAGAGGCGCGCCGAAGTGGGAGGCAGGGGCTCGTCGAAGCCAACATACTGCGTCTTGCGCACCACGGGGGCAGCACCGGCCTCGTTGGAGACTTGAAGACGGAAATAGGTCGTGCCCTCGCGGACGCTCACGGGTGCGCTGACCTGCTGGCCGGGCGTGGCCGTGCCGGAGGCGATGGTACGCTGGTTGGCCTTGACGGTGTAGCTGACCGATCCCGAGAGCGAAGCGCCACCATAGGTCTTGGTCGGAGCCGTGAAACTGACCGTTCCGGAGGTGGAACCGCCGTCGAAGGCGATACGGAAGTCGGCGACGGCTGCAGGAGCGGCAGCTGAAGGCGTGGCGTCGGGGATGCCCATGCCGAGGATCTGCTCGTTGTGGGGCATGTCTGCGATGAGGGTGGCAGCACCCGAAGCAAGATCGACGGTGTAGAGAGCTGCATGTTTGTCCTTGTCGATGCAGGCCCAGTAGAAGACGTCGTCATCCTGATCGATCTCACCGCTCTGGCCGTAGCTCTGGCGCGAACTTTCGGCCACACTGACGCCCGTCGGACCGACGAGACGCTCCTCACCCGTCTCGGTATCGATGCGGTAGAGGTTGCCGTCGGTGGCCACGCCATAGACCGCCTCGTAGGAGGTGACACCGAGGGCCACATACTTGTGCTGCGACTCGGCGATGGTGGTGCGCTCCATGGCGTCGTAGTCGATGACGCCAAACTCAAAGCCGCTGAGCGCGTTGTTGTAGAACTGACCATATACCTTGCCCGTAGCGCGGCTGGAGGCCGTTTCTGTGGCGATGAGCGTGGGGTCGGAGACCAGGGTAGGCACAATGGTGGAGTGCCACTTGCCGTCAGTGCTAAACTGATAGTGGGTGACCTTCAGCATATTTTCCTCCTTGACGTAGTGGACAGCGTCGTAGAGCCCGTCGTGGAGCGCGCCGCCACCGTTGGGCGACATCGTGTGGACCGCATCGACGAGCAGGTCGCTGAAGGTGGGAGAGGCGCCAGCCGTGAAGGCCATAAAGCCATAGTCGGCGCTGCTGGTGGGCCAATCGGTGCAGGAGCCCATATAGCCCCAAAGGGTTCGCTGAGCCGCCGTGCCGGCTGCCTGGAGGGGGAAATGCCACGTGGGGGCATGGGTGTCCTGGGCTAAGGCTGGCGGAGCGACAAGAAACAGCGATAGGGCAGAAAGGAATAATTGTCGGATCGGTTTCATTCGTGTTGTCTTTTGATAGGTGAATATATCGGAAGCCGCAGTAGGCAAAGATACAGGCAGAGGCAGGAGGAAAGCACCACGGCCTTCCATCCTTGCCTCTATGAGAGATTTTCTTCGTCCTCCTCGCCAAGAGGGCGCGAGGACGAGGAAATACTTAGCGGACCACCACCTTCTGGACGAAGCTCTGGTTGCCGTCGGTGGCGCGCAGGATGTAAAGGCCAGCCTTGAGATGGTCGGCGGAGACCTGCTTGCCGCTGGCGTCATAGACGCTGACGGTGCCGCGGTAGCCGTTGAGGTTCAACTGTCCGTTGCTGACGGTGAAGACGGGCACGAGCTGCTGACGTGTCTCGCGGATGGCGCTGACGGGCGCCTCAGCATCGATCTCACACTTGGCAGCATTGACGATATGGCCTGAGATGCCGTCGATGAGGAGGCAGACCAACTCGACATTGTCCTTGTTCTGGACCGTCGTGGGCATTTCAAGATCTCTGAAGCTCTCCACATCCTCTTCTTCCTCCACGCTCTTGGGCACACTGTTGGCGAAACCGTCGAAAGAGTAGTTCATGCGGGCCACGTGGTTCATCTCCGTGTCCTTGTAGTAGCCCTGCTGGTAGGCGATCATGCCACTCTCGAGGAGCACATAAGAAAGACGGTAGTTGAGGCCGGTCTTGGCGGTGAAGAAGTTGAGGTTGGTGCGGACGGTGAACGTCGTCTTGCTGGCGTCGGTGTAGCCTGCGACGACACCCACGGAGGCCACGGGCTGCTGGGCGGCTATCACCTTATAGACGCCCTCGAGGTTGGCCGAAGAGGGGTTGATGGACTGAGAACAGTCGCGCATGGCGTAGGAAGAAGGATAGCCCGAGAAGGTGAGCTTGTCGTAGGAGCTGGTGGCAAACTGGTCGTCCTTGTGGACAGCAATGCCGATGAAGGTATCGGGATACTTCTCCGTCATGTAGTTGAAGCCCTCGATGCCACGGATGCAATAAGGGCACCAGGTGCCCGTGCCTTCTTCGAAGACGACACGCTGCACGGGGAGAGTATTCATCACACGGATGGTGGAGTTGGCCACGTTGTTGCCCTCGTAGGCGTCGGCCTCGCCATTGACGCTGACGAGGCGGATCTGTACGCTATGCTTGCCCAGGGAGGCGTAGCCGGGATGGGCGATGCTGAAGTCTTTCTCCATGTCCTGGCCGAGCGTCTGCTTGATTTCCTCGGTCACCTCCTCGCCACCATCGATGCTATAGGCCACCTGGAAGCGGCGTCCGATGGCGGTGCCCATGTTGCGGATGGAGAAGTTGATGTTGAAAGGCTTGCCAGCCTCAGCAAGGATGTCGTTGGAGCAGAAGAGCCAGTAGTCCTTCGGCAGGTCGTCGCCGCTGATCTTGGCCTGGATGGAGAGTGCGAGAGCGTGGTCCTCGACCGCATAATTCTTCCAACCGTCGCCGAGGTCGGCCCAGCAGCCGTTCTCGTTGTACATCGTGGAGGATCCCAGGGCGTAGTCGTCCGACTCAAACTCATAGCCGATATAGAAGCCCTCGCCGTCGATGGTCCAAGGCTCAGCAAACTTGATCTCGTTGAAACCACTCAGCTGGTCGCGCTGGGTGCGGGTGGTGATATACTCGCCATTGAGGTCCTTGGTGACGAAGACCTTGACGGTCTTGGCCTTGGCGGCCAGTCCAACGCGGACGTAGGAGAGCTGCTTGCCCTCGTACATCTTCGAGATCTCGGCCGGGATATAGATGGCTCCCTTGCCCTTGTTGACAGATCCAAACTGGTCGTTGACAACACTGTTGCAATAGCCCCAGTTGCAGGTGACGGCCTGCAACTGCTGGGTGATGGCAAAGAGGAGTAATGGAAGAATCAGTAAAATTTTCTTTCTCATCAGTCTATTAATAAAGATAAATATGAATGGGGAAAAATGGGCCAGGCTGGCCTGGAAGGAATTTCTTGGACGACCGCTGGCCCATTTGCTCTGAATTGGATTATGGTATGAATACTTTCTGCGTGGCGGTGACGGAACCATTGGTCACCTTGACAATATAGACACCCTTGGAGAGCTGCGTGGCAGAGACCTCGCGTCCGCTCATGTCATAGACACCGACGATACGGGCACCGTTGGTCGTGGCGAGCGTGGATCCCAGCACCTCCACCCGCGGCTGCAACGGCTCGTTGGCGAGGTCGTCGATGGCGGTGAGGTCGAGCACGGGGGCCTGGTTGGTGTTATAGACAGAACGGTTGCGGACGTTGTTCTCATCCCAGTTGCTGACGAAGGACACCACGCGCAGGTGCTTGCGATTCCACGACGGGTCGAGGTCGGCGGTATAGCTGCGCTCGAAGTCGTAGTTGGTGATGTCGATGGGGTCGCCCCAGATGCCCTCCTCGCTCAGGACGGCACGGATGACGCCATTCTGGATGAACTGCGGTTCGGGGCAGCCCTTCTGCGTGGTTGTGGGAATGCTGTCCTCCACGAGCCATGTCGTCATGCGGAGACTGTTCTGCAGCGGCATCTCGTTGACGCCAGCATGGCCCTTGATGCGCACCTCGAGTTTGCCCGTGGCGGCTTGGACGGTGGGCTGGATGTCGAGGTCGATGAAGGTGAGGGTCTCGCCGAGCTGGGCGAGGATGGCAGTAGTCTCCTCACGATAGGGTGAGAAGTAGGCCGGACCCGGCTCCTCGAAGCCCGTGATGCGGCGACGGTCGAAGCAAACGGCGGGGACAAACGTGGGATAGCCTCCGTAGAGGGCCTCGTAGTCGGCCTCGTTGCCAAACTTAAACTGATCGACATTCTTCTGGTAGTCGTCGTGGTGCTTCACCCAGATAACGTCGCCCAACTCGGCCAGTGCATTGCGGTAGAGCGTGTCGGCGATGTAGGAACCCTCGTAGCCCTCGGAGGTGAACTCCTCGAAGAGCGGGCGATGGGTTTCAGCCTTGGCACCCTCCTTGATACTATAATAGTTGTAGAGTGTGATGACGTTGTCCTTCATGTCAGAATCCAAGTCGCCATTCACCTCGGCTACCGTGAATGTTCCGTTGTAGTTGCCCTCAAAGGGGAGGGAAATGTCGCGCAACCTGACCTGCGTAGGCTTGTTGTTGGGGACAGAGAGGCCGTCGGTGAGAAATTCGGCCGTGCGCAGACCCTTGGCCTCAACAATGATGGAGAGCGACTCGATGGGGTCAGTGCCGTTGTTCTGGATATAGGCTATATAGTCCTTGGGGATGTTCTGAGTGGAGTAGCCGCTAGCGTCGGCGGGCGCAAGACTCATCAGAGAAATATCGTTCTGGGGCTTGGTGTCGCCCGTGATGACGGCACGCACGCAGAGGTTGCGGTTGATACCCACGGTGTTGTTGAACCACGTGCCGTTGTCGCCATACCAGTTTTTCTTGCCCACGGCGTAGGTGCTCTGGTCGAAGAGCAGGAAGTCGTAGGGACCCTGGTTGCCCTGGATGTTATAGCCGACGTAGAGGGTCATTCCCTCCTTGATGGTCACGGGCTTGCTGAGTTTCACATGGTTCCAGCCGCTATGGTACTGACCCGAGCTGAGGGTGACGCTGGAGAGGATGGATCCGCCGCCGAGCGATCCCTGCATCTGCTTGAGGTCTGTGCAGACGAAGACCTGGCAGGAGAAGCCGCGCGCGGGGTCGATGGCAAACTCCACGGCCTCGATCTGGTCGCCGACATACTTGTCGAGCAGGTTCGCATCGAGCTCGATGGCTGCTCCCACGGCGTGGGGCAGACCGTCATCCTGCAACATCAATCCCGGGAGACGGGGCTCATCGACGCAGTAGCCGAGGCGCATCGTGTCTGTGGAGGCAGAGGCGCGGAAGGCGGCCTTCGGCGCCACACCCTCTTGGGCTGCGGGGAAAACGAAACCTCCGTCCACGGGAGTCTGCGCACAGAGGTCGCAACCCGCAGCGGAGATCAGTGCTACCGCGATCAGGGAAATTGATTTCTTAAAAACGCTCATTACCTTTTACCTTAAAAGTAAATATTTGTATCGCTACAGAAATATAAAAAAGACTGTATTGGTTGTGATAGGAAAAGAAGAGTGGGCAGGAGATCGTAAGCGTCGGCCTCCAACCCACTCTTGTCGTATTCAATCAGATTACTTCACGTTGATCTTCTTGACCATCACCTGTCCGTCGGCTGCCGTGGCGCGAACCACATACATGCCCTTGGCAAGGTTGAGGCGGGCGCTGCTGCCCTTGAAAGAGCTGACGAGCTTGCCACCCACGGTATAGACCTCGGCGATGACCACCTGGTCGAAGGCGAGCAGACCGTTGGCATAGGCCACGTCGGCACCGACCAGCTGCACGCGCTCCACGCCCGTGGGATCATAGATACCCAGGAAGAGGATAGGCAGCTCGGGACGAGACCAATAGCCACCAGAGTTCATGAGCGTACGCTCCACATATCCTGTGCTCCAGTCGTTGTTGTAGATGTGCCAGAGGGCGCACATGTTGTAGCCCGTCGTGCCCGACTTCTCGCAGATCACGGCGAGGTTCTGCTCGTTGTTGTACTCGAACGGCGTGTCGAGAGCGAAGGAGATGAGGTGATCCTTGCCCGGCTCGAAGACCATCTGGCCCTCGACTACCAACTCGCGGTCGCTGGGCAGCACGAGGTCGCCCTCGCCGGCGAAGGACTTCTTGTCCGTGTGAGCAAGGTAGATCTTCACGTCCACGGGGTCGCTGCGGTCGGTGAGGTTGTCAGCACCGTCGTACATCCAGCCGATACGCTTGATGACACCACCCTTGATGGTCTTGATCTCCTCGGGATAATAGACGCTCTGAGAGTACTCGCTCTCGGAGTCGTTCCAGAACAGACCGAAGGAAGAGAGGTCCTCCTTATGGCCAGTGGTGACGATATTGGTCCAGCCCTGTGAGCCAGCCTCGAGCACCTTGAGGGTCTTGACGGCCGTGGTGTCGTTGGCACGCACCTCGTCGCCATTGGCCACTACGACGCCATAGAAGTCCCAGACGCCGTCGTACGGCGGGTTGAAGGAAACCTTCACGTCGGCAGTCTCGCCGGTCTTGAGGAGCTCGGTGCCCGTACCGGAACCAACCTCAACCATCTTGCCCTCATTGTCCATGAGCAGCTTGACGGTGTAGTTCTCCTGGTCCTTGGAACCGAGGTTGCGCACCTTGACCGTGCACTCGTTGGCCTGCTGGGCCACAGCCTCCAGGACGCCGTCGATAGACGTGGCGGCCATATCGCTCTCGGCGACATAATCGACCTTGAGACCGAAGAGTTTGAAGATGTTGTACTTGTCAACCGTCTTCACTCTGAGCGTGTAGTAGTAGGTGCCAGAAGCGGGAGCTACGAAGTAGTCCTCGTACTTCTCGCGGTGGTACTGCTCTGCATACTGCTCACCCTCGCGGGAAGCGATGATAGTAGCGCCATCCTGCGACTCGCTGTTGGTGCCTACGCCCACATAGAGATCGAAGTAAGCATCATCGAAGTAATCGGCCTGGAAGTCGGTCGTGAAGCGGTAGGTCTTGCCCTCCTCCAGGTAGAGAGGCGGAGAGATCAGCGTGCCCTCTACCGTGCCAGTAGAGGTACCGTAGCCGATCATGCACTTGTAGTCGTCGCTCCATCCACCAGCATAGGAGAAGTAGATGCTGTTGTTCATCTTGTTCGTGCTCCAGCGGTCAGCATCCGCCTGCGTGTCGAAGGCGAGAGAGACCGGAGTCTTCAGGGCCGCGCCAGCCATGATAGGATTGGAGGTGGCGATGGCACCAGCACCCTTGGCGTTGACGGCCTGGACGGTATAAGAATAGCTCTGCTGCTCGCCGAGCGTGTTGTCGGTATATTTTGTGTCGGTCACGTTCTCGGCCACGACCACGCTGTCCGGCAGACGGGTGATCTTGTAGCTGAGACCCTCAGTTCCGATGTAGCCATTGTTGGCACCCTTCTCAGGAGCGTCCCAAGAGATGTTGACACCCGTGCCGTTCTTCTCCAGCATGATGTTGCTCACGGCGCCCGGAACGTCGATGCCCATGTAGCAACGGATACTGTCGATCACACCATTGCCCTTGTCGTTGGCGGCGAGGACATAGTAGGTGTTGATGCCGTCGGTCGGATTCTCATCCACCCACGACATGGCCGTCTCCTTCTCCGTGGCGGGAACAGTAGCCAGCAACTGTGAGTTGGCGATGAGGTCAGCCGTTTTGGTCAGCTCGGTGGTGGCGTAGCCAGCGTTCTTGCGGTAGATCTTGACCGACTGGAGGTTGGCGAGATCGTCGCCAGCCCAAGTCTTGGACGGCGTCACCCACTTGATGGTGTCCTTCATCGCACCATTGAGGTCGGCCTGAGCGTCGAGACCCGACACGCGGGCAGGAGCGGCACCATTATCAGCCGTCAGGTACGGGATGTAGAGACCCGTGAAGTGGTTGCCCTGGTTGAACCAAGCAACGCTCTGGCTAATACCCGTGGTGGGATTGACCTTGTAGAGAGACGTTGAACCATAGTCGCTGCAGGGGAGGTAGTAGAGGTCGCCCGTGCTGTTGTCGAAGTACATCGTGGAGAAGTAGATGGAGTTGATGTCCTCACCCCACTCCGACTGCATCTTCACCTCGCTGATGCGGTTGAAGTCGCCGTCCATCTTGACGAGGTTGGTACCCTTGACAATGCCGTCAGAACCACCATACTTCTGTGCGAACCAGGCGTTGCCCTGTGTGTCGAAGCAGAAGTCCCAATAGAGACCGTCCATGTCCTTCACCTTCGAGAAGAGGTCGTTGAGGGTGGTAGCGTTGAGGTTGACCTCGTAGAGAACCGTATAGCCCAAGTTGGGATCGCCGTTCTCGTAGTCAGCACCCAAGGCGTACATCACCTTTTTGACGGGGTCGTAGGCCATGGCATACTTGTAGCGTCCGTTGTACCAAGCTGTCTGCTCCACATCGGGCTCGGCGAGGTCGGCAAACTGGAAGACGTTGGTGGTGTCGCCCGTGAGCATATCGACCTTGGCCAGTGCCATCGGCATGTCGCCAAAGGTGTAGTGCATGTTGAAGAAGGCGTAGTAGGTATCATTGGACGAGTCGTAGGCACCCATGTAGATACCGCGCTGCTGATCCTCGTTGTACTTATCGTGGTGGATGTACTCGTAGATCTTCGTGAAGTTGAAGCTGTCGCCAGTCTGCCACTTCACCCATGAGCGGTGCTTACTCTGGTCCAGACGCTGGCCAGCATACATCGTAATGCCCTTTTTCTTGTCGTCGATGGCGGACGGCAAGTGGAACTGCGGGGCCTTCATACCTGCATTGGCCACAGGCGCCAAGGGCTTCGGGAAGGCGTTGACCGTAGTCTTCTGTCCCAAGGCCGGCGCTGCAGTTAGTCCTGCAAGCAAGAGGCTAAGATAAACTTGTTTCATAAACGAATAAATTTGAATGATGAATAAATTTGAATGATGAATAAATTTGAATGATGAATAAATCTTGTTTTCTAATATTCTTCGTATTCGCCCATCCTGGCGGCTTGCGCCGACTGAGGAGGGGAAGGCTGCTGCCTTGGCGGAAGAAGTGCTCCCGCCACGGCAGGCTGCCTTTATCGAATGACTACTTTCTGTGTCAATACCTGACCCTGGACCGTGGCCCGGAGGAGGTAGAGTCCGGCAGGGAGGCCCGAGACACCCAACTGGCGGGTGTTCTGGCCCTTGGCGACGAGGGCGCCCGTCTGACTGTAGAGGGCGACGTGGTCGCAGGTGGCGGGCAAGAGGAGGCGACCGCCTTCCAAGGCCACAGCCATCTGGCCTGCGTGGCCCAGCTGGATCGTTCCCACGCCCGTGGCGCTCTTGTAGGCCACAGCCACATAGGGCAGGGAGGCCTCGGCCCACACATCCTCGCTCCACTCGTCGGCGCCGTCCATGCGGGCTGCGCGCGGCTGCTCCGTGGCGATACTGTAGGACCAGACGGGATGGGTGTTGAGGGCGTCGGGGAGCGTATTGCTGCCGCAGAGCGACTCAAACTTCATGAGCAGGTTGCCGCCCGTGTAGCGGTAGGGCTGGTCGAAGGGAATCTCCAGGAGCGTGTTCTCCTGGTTGCCGACGATGGCTACCTGGCCGTCGAAGACCTGTGTGAACTCCTCGGTGTCAAAGTCGCCACGATACTGGTTGTCGTCTTGGCAGAGCTTCGTGCGGTCGCTGCGCTTCATGGAGATGCGGGCGGGGAAGACAAACTTGCCGTCCATGTGGCCGTCGTAGAAGAAGCGGATGCCCGTGAGGTCGATATCCTTCATGCTCATATCGCTCTCCAGGAAGAGGGCCTGGACCTGAGAGTAGGGAGAGCCGACATAGAACGGCATGTTCCAGCCATAGGTCTCCTCATCCTCCACGTCGAGCGTGAGCCAGCGCTCCGCCGTCTCCGCAGCTACCATCACCTCGGCCGTCTGCGGAGCCACGTTGTCGGCAGGATAGGTGTCGCCGTCGAGCACCACGCGGCCTATGATATGGATCTTGCCCTCATGGGTCGGTGTCCAGCCCACGGCCACGCTGACCGTGGTGTCCTTCTCCACGCGGAGGCCCTTCTGCGTGCCGAGCACCTCGCCCGTATTGGCATCGACGATCTCCACCTGGTAGTTGTCCACGGCGGCCGATCCCTCGTTGCCCACGATGACGGAGCTATACTGCTTCACGTTGCAGTTGGCCGTGGCCGAGGCCTTCAGTTCGCGGGCGCTCAGGTCGGTGGCCGAATACTCGCGCAGGGAGACATCATTGATATAAATCTGCGATTTCATCGCTTCCGAGATGGCGTGAAAGGCGATGAAGCCCTCGCCCGACTTGTCCACCTTGAAGTTCTTCTTGCCCGAGAGGGTGAAGCCCGAAGATGTGTGGAACTCCTCCGGATCGTCGATGATGGTGGTCAGCGCGTCGGCAGAAGCCTGGTGGCCGAAGGCTACCTGCATCTTCTCCATCAGCGCTTCCATCGACTGCGTGACCCAGTTGGCCGTGGCGTAGGTGTAGCGGATCTGATAAGTCTTCGAAGCATCGAAGGTGAGGGGCGGCGAGACCAGCCAGTCGTCAGCCTTGAGGTCGGTGGAACGATCGTACATGGCGCAGGAGCGGGTGTAGCTGGCCTGTGCCTGCTCCGTGGGACGGAAGGTCCAGGTCTGGGCGTCGCCATTGGCATTGATGACGGTCCAGCGGTCGAAGTCTATCTGGCTGTCGAGGGCCGAGGCGAAGGGAATGGCCTCCTGTCCTCCGAAGGCAATGGTCTGGGAGGTGGCCGAGAGACCCACGCCCTTGTTGTTCTTGGCCGTGACCACATAGCTATAGCCAGCATGGGCGGGCACCTTGTCCTCCACCTTGCGGTCGGTCGTGCCCGTGGCTACGACCACGTTGTCGGGCAGACGGGTGACGTCGTAGCTGAGCGTGGCAGCATTGTAGTAGCCCGCATGGGCGCCCGTCTCGGGAGCGTCCCAGGTGATGGTGGCCAACGGGCCGCTGGTGGTGACACGGATATTGAGAGGTGCGCCCGGCGTGTCCTCGCCCACATAGACGCGTGCTTCCTTATATACGCCCTCGCCAGCCTGGTTGTAGGCGGCGATGCGATAGACGTGCTCACCCTCGGCTACCTGCGTGTCGGTCCACTGCTTGATGTCGTCGGTGGCCGAATAGGTATGGGTCCCGACGAGCTGGCCGTCGCGGTAGATATGGGCGCCATCAATGCTCTGAAGGTCGCCCAGGCGGTAGTTCCTCATAGGATAGTCCCACTCCATCTGCACCTGGAGCGCGCCCTTGGGGTCGGCCTTGACCTTGAAGCCGTGGACATAGGAGGGAGCCTCATCGGCCACATACTGATAGGGAATGGCAACGGCAAGGAGCTGCGGATCGTTCTGGATCGGCGTGGCGCTCAGTTTGAGACCCGTGGCGGGATCGATCTCGACGAGGCTCGCCCCACCGTCGCTGGTTTGGGCGACCCACCAGAGGCGATGGGTGGTCTTGTCAAACTCCATCGACTGGGTGTAGTCGCCGATGCGGACGCCCGTGCCCGTGCTGGGACTGACGGTCTCCACCGTGCAGGTGCGGGAGGCGGGATCGATGCTGCTCTGGTCGATGCGCACGAGCTGCGTCTTCTTCATCAGTTTGTCGGGAGTGATACCATATATATAGCCGTTGTCGGCCGACATCGTGTAGAGCGGCATGTCGATCGTCGCCACCTTGGTCAGCGCATAGGTCACGGTGCTGATCTCGTAGATATCGGTCTTCCAGTAGGTCGGGACGGCCGTCTCGCGCTGGTCGTTGGCGTTGTAGTGCATACCAAAGAGGCGCTTCGTCTTTGGATCGTAGGTCATCTCGTTGAGGATGAGATACTCGTCGGTGGAGGGTATCTCGCGCTTCGTGGTGAGCTCGCCCGTGAGCGGATTGATGGCGCTGAAGGCGCGCGGCATGATGGCGTTTTGGTAGATCGTAGCCTCATAGACGATGTACTCGTCGCCGACGAAGGTGCCGGCCTGGAGCGAGGGCGTCTGGCCTACGACGTTGCCGTAGTCTTTCGTCAGGGAGTAGGCGCCAGGATTCTGACTTTGGAGGTTGACGAAACCGAAGGTACGGTATTTCGTATCGTAGGCAAGATAGCCAAAGAGGTTGGCCTCGCCGTCGGGCACGTCATAGATCAGCGACCGGGTGGGGAGGTTGTCGGCGGATGCCGAACCGCTTACCAGCATCGCAGCCATCGTGAGAACTGACAGGCGTAATGATTTCTTCATGTCTTTAAATATCGGTTTTATTCTTATTGCTGCAAATTTAAAAACAAATCTGTACTTATCGCCGAATTTAGCAAAAGGTTCTCTTACTGTATTGCGCAAAATTGTAAACACTCGCGCTTTTTTCGGGAAAAAACACGACAATAGCGTCATCTTACTCCCCCTTTTTCGGTTTTCTAATAACAGAGGCAACCTTACAGCAACTGCATAAACATAAGAAAGATATAAAATCCGGGCTTCCACAGGCCAGAAAGGATCACTTCCCTACCCGATGGCGCTTTCCTCAAAAACCATCGGTTTCATGGGGAAAGGAAGAAAAAGAAAAATGGAAAATGGAAAGGGCAAGCGACGAGAGCTATGTCGCTTGCCCTTCTCGATGAAGAAAATGAACGCCCTCGCGGCGTATTTACCAAACAAATATAGTGATGTTAAACAGACGAAGTGTATTATGCGTTGAATTTGCTAAACTTAAATGTGGTCTCGTTGATCTTCACATGATAGACACCACCCGAGAAGGCCGTGAGGTCGATGGGCTGTCCTTTCCAGTCGGCGTCGCTCTTGACCTTGCGGCCCGAGGCGCTGAAGATGCCCATGCAGTACTTGCGCGAGGGGTCGTAACCCTTGACGTGGATGATGTTCTCACCCGGGCGGGCGTTGAGCGTGAGGCGACCACCGTCGGCCTTCAGTCCATAGACGCCCGTGGCAAGACTGAAGATGACCTCGTCGATGTCGGAGAGACGATAGCTGTCGGTGCCGTCCTGCTTGTTCACCTGCATGGTATTGCCAGAGAACGTGATGGCCTTGACCTCGCCCGGCGCATACGCATGGGAGTCATGCTGGTTGGTCGTGACGGTGATGTAATCTCTTGCGGTAGCACCCGTCGTGATGGCGAGGGCGGCTATCAGAAACAGCTTTTTTCTTCTCATACTATTGGTCATTAATAAGGTTTTGCCCCCGACGGGAGCTCGATTGACATGGCGAAATTACGACGAGAAAACGAACCGTGCAAATTTTTGGGCAGATTTCTCACTTTGCCATGTGGCACATTCGTTTCGCTTTCAAAAAGCTATCTATCAAGCCCTTACAAAGACCCTCGCGACAGAAAAACGAGGGCAAAAAGAGGCGAAATGCCACGAGAAAAGTCCGAAATCCAACTTTTGCAACAAGAAGAAGGAGGAAAGCAATTCAGCTTTTTGCGGTTCGCAAACTTGGTCGGTGCGGAATAATTTCGTAACTTTGCAGTTGGATGCGGCCAAAGGCTCGAGACGAAGCAAGCCCCCGTCCACGACTTAGAAACAATTGACATGAAACCAAGACTTCTACCTTTCTTATATAGCCTCCTGCTGCTGGCGGGCCTCCTGACGGCCTGCAACCCGAGCGGCAAGGACAACCAGCAGCTGGCCTCCGTGGAGCAGTTGCTCGACAGCGGGCGCGTCGATACGGCCTGCGCGGTGCTCGACGGCATCCGCCTGAACCGCCTCACCACCCCTGCCGACTCGGCCTACTACTACCTGCTCAAGACACAGGCCGACTACCGCACCAACCATCCGCTCGTCTCGCTCGACGACATCGAGTATAGCATCCGCTACTACGAGGGCAAGGGGAGCGAGAAACTGCGGCTCAGCGCGTCACTCTTCTACAAGAGCGCGATCCTCTACACCCATGGCAGCTTCAAGGAGGGCGTGCTCTGTCTGGAGCGGGCCCGCACCATCGCCGACCAGACGCAGGACGCCGTCCTCCGCCACAAGGTCTATGAGCAACTGACGCTCGTCAACGAGGAGGCAGGCGACTTCCGGACCGCGCTCCGCTTCAGCCAGAAGTCGATCGCGGAGTCGAAGCAGGCGAAGCGCCTCGACTGGCTCGCCCATACCTATAATAATATGGCTTTCATCTACAGCCAGCTCGGACTGCAGGACAGCACGGCCTGGTGTCTGCGGCAGAGCATGGAACTGCTGCCGAACATCGCGGAGAAGAACCGCCCGTTTATCATGAACAACCTCGGATCCTTCCTCATGGAGACCGACACGGCCATGGCGCGTAAATATCTGGAGGAGTCGCTCGAGATCACGCCCACCAGTCCGGCCTACGCCTGCCTCGGCACGCTCGCTGCCATGCGCGGCGACACGGCGCGGGCCACGAAGATGTGGCACGAGGCCCTCATCATAGCGCCCGACACTCCCTCGGAGGAACTGGTGCTCAAGGCCATCATGGAGTTTCGGTCGGAGCAGGGAGAATGGCGCGAGGCGACCATGACGGCCAAACGCCTGCTGCAGCTCTCCGACAGCGTGAGCCGCGCACGGCCGGAGAACAACGTCAGGGCCGTGCAGTCGGAGTTTGAGCAGATGAGGATCAGCCACAACTACGAGCGCATGGTGACAATAGCCATCATCGTGATCGTCGTCCTGGTGCTGCTCACCATCATCGCTACGCTCTACTCCTGGTACAGAAACTACAAGGGACGGGCGGCGCGCGCCGTCGATCAGCTCCTCATCAAGAGTTACGAGACGCAGCTCAACGAACTGAAGCGCATGGCGGGCGACAAGACCAAGGAGATAGAACAGCTCACGCGCAAGCGCGATCTGCTGATGGAGAAGCACCGCGACTCGCTGAAGCTCGGACTGCAACGCTACAACGAGGCCATGGCGGGACAGACCACCGTGCTCTGGAAGAAGCACGACTTCGAGAGTTTCGCCTCCTACTATAGCCTCGTGGACGTGGAGTATGTCGCCTCGCTCGACGCCGACTACGACGGCCTCTCGCCGAAGCAGAAGTTCTTCCTCATCATGGAGCACATGGACAAGAGCGAGACCGAGATACAAAACGCGCTGGGCGTGGCCGAGGTGACGATGCGGTCCATCCGGTCGCGCATCGGCAAGAAGCACAAGGCGTGACAGTTTCCGCGGTTTCATCGACAGATTCCTGTTGCCTCATCGGCAGAATTCACGGTTTCATCGACAGATTTATCATCATCAACCATCATAACACAAGACATGAAAGCGACCAGATTCCTCCTCGGCGCCCTGCTGCTCCTGCTCTGCGGCACGGTGCTCCAGGCTCAACCCAGCCTCGTGCCCAAACCCGCACAGGCGACCTGGGGAAAGGGTAAGTTTACCATCCAGCCTCAGACCACCATCGCATACGGCGACAAGGCGCTCCAGCCAGCCGCCGACTACCTCGCCTCCAGCCTCCAGCACCTCACGGGAGTGCGCCCCAAGACCCAGCGTGGCGGCAAGGGCGACATCCTGCTACAGATCGACCGCAAGGGCGTGAAGGGCGAAGGGGCCTACCGCCTCAACGTAGAGAAGGCGCGCATCACGGTCAAGGGCCACGACTATGGCGCCATCACGTCGGCCATCGCCACCCTCCGACAGATCACGGAGGGAAAAGAGGTGGCGACCTGCCAGATCAGCGACGCCCCGCGCTTCGGCTGGCGCGGCTTCCATCTCGACTGCTCGCGCCACTTCTTCAGCGTGGCCGAGGTGGAGGAGGCCATCGACCTCATGGCGCTCTACAAGCTCAACCGCTTCCACTGGCACCTGACGGACGACCAGGGCTGGCGTATAGAGATCAAGAAATATCCGCTCTTGACTGAGCGCGGAGCCTGGCGCAAGCCCAACGGCCAGGACGCCTCCTGCCTCTACCAGGCGAAGAAGGAGGACAACCCCGACCTGCTGCTGCCGGCCGACCGCTGGCGCACCACAGCCGAGGGCGATTCGCTCTATGGCGGCTTCTACACCCAGGACCAGATTCGCGAGGTGGTGAGCTATGCTGCCGCCCGTGGCATCAGTATCGTGCCCGAGATCGACATGCCGGGCCACTGCCTGAGCGCCATCGCCAACTACGAGGGCCTCAGCTGCTTCGACCAGGTGGGCTGGGGCAAGGTCTTCACCTCGCCGCTCTGCCCGGGCAAGGACGCGGCCCTGGAGTTCTGCCGCAACGTCTGGAGCGAGGTGATCGCCCTCTTCCCCTATGAGTATGTCCACATCGGCGGCGACGAGGTGGAGAAGGACAACTGGCGCAAGTGTGCCGACTGCCAGCGCCGCATCGCCCAGCAGGGACTCAAGGGCGTGGAGGAGCTGCAGTCGTGGTTCATCCACGAGATGGAGCGGTTCTTCAATGCCAAGGGCCGCCGCATGATCGGATGGGACGAGATCATCGAGGGCGGACTCTCCAAGACTTCCACCGTGATGTGGTGGAGAAACTGGGCGCCGCAGTCGGTGCCGGAGGCCACGGCTCATGGCAACGACGTCATCTACACGCCGGCCACACCGTTCTATTTCTCACAAAACGAGGAGAAGAGTTCCATGCGCCAGGTCTATGACTACGATCTTGCCCCGGCCAGCCTCTCGGCAGCACAGCGGGCGCATATCATCGGCGTGCAGGCCAACCTCTGGGCCGAAGGCATCCCGTCACGATCCCGAATGCTCTATATGTACTTCCCGCGCATCCTGGCGCTCGCCGAACTGGCCTGGACGCAGCCCGCGCAGAAGGACTACGACGACTTCTACGGTCGCCTGCGCCAGCAGCTCTCGATGCTCAACCGCCTGGGCGTGCCCTACCGCATTCCCTCGCTCGACGGTTTCTACAACGTCAACGCCTTCACGGACAAGGGCACGCTGAGCGTGGAATGCCAGGACCCGCAGGCCGTCATCCGCTACACCACGGATGGTACCTTCCCCAACGCGGAGTCGCCGCGCTACGTCGGCCCGATCACGGTCGATCAGACCACGCCCTTCACGCTCCGCACCTTCACGCCCGAGGGCCGCGCCGACGAGATGGTGCAGGCCGACTTCGTGAAGCAGGGGCTCCTGCCGGCGCTCCAGAGTGTGCCCGCCCTGAATCCAGGGGTAAAGACCGACTGGTACGACTTCCCGGGCGTCACCTGCCGCCTCATCACCACCTCTCCCTTCAACGGATCCTACACCACGCCCGACGTAGTCATCCCGGAGGCCTGCAAGGACAATATCGGCCTCATCACCAAGGGCTACATCCTCATACCCGAGGACGGGGTCTATACCTTCGCCCTGCTCAGCGACGACGGCAGCTGGCTCAAGATAGACGGCAATATGGTGGTCGATAACGACCGCGAGCAGTCGCCCCACGAGATGGTCTGCCAGCAGGCGCTCGCCAAGGGCTACCACTACTTGGAGGTACGCTACTTCGACCACAACGGCGGCGTGCTCCGCCTCAACGTCCTCGACCCGCAGGGCAAGCGCCTCGACCCGCAGACGATCTTCTTCCACGCTGCGGAAAACTAATATTCTAACAGGGCTCGCGCCCACAGATAAAGAGAATCCTGCACAGGCGCCTCGGAAAGAGGTGGCCTGCGCAGGATTTTTTGTTTCGTTGTTACATTGTTACATTGTTACATTGTTACATTGTTACGTTTTTGATTTTTGATAACGCATTAACGTTATAACGTTTAACGTTTTTGTTTTCGAAGGCGGCAAGCGAAGGAGGAAGACAGGAAGATAGGAAGAGAAAGGACAGGAAGACAGGAAGAGAAGGGACGGAAGCGGTAAGAAGGGAAGGGACGAAGCGGCAAGACCCATTCATACAAATTACAAACAGCCTCTTCTTAAGACATTATGATAAATATAATATTTATATATTATAATATATAGATATATATTTATATTATAATATTATATATACTATATAGTATTATTCGTATTATATATAATTTATCCAGTACCAAGGAAACTATTTTTCTCATGCCTCAAACTAAAAGTCATTTTCGAAAACGTTAAACGTTAAACGTTATCATGTAAGAACGGAGCTCCACAACAGGGGCGTCTCCGCAAAACCTGGGCCGACTGAAAATCAAAAACGTAACAATGTAACAATGTAACAACGCAACTTTGAGCTGAGACAAGCGTAAGTTACGACCAAACGCAGTCGTAACCTACGAGCAAACGCAGTCGTAAGTTATCTACAAGCACGGACGTAAGCAACCCTCGGCAAGGTCCCTGGCCAAGACCACAAAAAACGGAAGCAAAAAGAAGGGGAAAAAGAAGGATTGTCTAGGCAAACGCCACCAGTCCAATACATTAGATCCGACAATTCAAAAAGTAACTTCGCTACAAGGCTCTCGTTCTCCTCCAAAAAGGGGTTGAACTATCCCATCATGGCAAGCAAAAGCCCTTCAAAAGGGGATGAAAACCAAGAAAAAACGTCATGTTAAGGTTATTTAACGGAAGCCCCCCCCATTTTTGCAATTCTTAGTAAATTTGCACCCGAGAAGCAACCATTCTCCTCGCTTTGCGCACCTTTTGCCACACCTGAAGGCGACCACAAGGGACACGCATCTGAGCAAGAAAACACTAAGAAAAAAATAGTGATCAATAAACATAGTAAATAACACCAAAGAGAGAACATTAAAACGATGAGAACAACTACATCACAACAAGGCAAGCGCTGCCCATGGTGGCGCAGCCTGAGTAGTAGTTTCGCCACGGCGCTCCTTGCAGCAGCCCCCCTTGTAGCCTCTGCTCATACGGGCGACGCGACGCGAAACGACGGAATGGTCGGAGTGGCCACACTCAAGGGTCAGACTAAAGACCAGATTGTTGCGGCCAAAGTTGCTGACAACGAGGTCGGATCGCTGAACGATCCGAACAAGGTCTTTTTCTTTTACAACGTAAAAACGGGCAAGTTTCTCAGCATGGGAGGCTATTGGGGTGTGCATGCTGCGCTAAAGGACACCCCCGTTGCCTTTTGGGCGCAGGATGGAAGCAGCAAAGCCATCAACTTTGCCCAAGACCTAAAAACCCAGCAGGGTTCTTTGATGAAATGGGTCGAGAATAGTAAAGCCACCGACGAGGGCGTATTTCTTGACCGAGGAAACAGCTTGTCTCAGTACTATACCGGATTCAACGGCTGGTTCCTCGAAAAGGATCCAACCGACGTAGAGCATAACACCTATAGGCTCTACACCTATCAAGGCATAACTACGCTTAGCAAAAAGGTCTATCTCTCGGCGCTTGGAGACGTTGCATCAGAAAAGAACTGCGATGCGGACTCAAAAAGCGACCTTACCAAGAGCGGACTGTGGGACGAGCACACCCTGTGGCGTATCATTTCCTTGAAGGAGATTCAGGATTTGATGGCTGTAGCGTCCGAGAACCTGACCGACCCGCTTGACCTTACCTTCAAGTTGGCCTGCCCCGGATTCGATCGTGGCCGTATGGACATCGATGCTTGGGAAACGATCGGCACGAATGTCGCCGAAGGTGGCTACGCAAGAATTGGACTGGAGCAATGCTACAACAAGTTCGTACCCACCAAAGGTATGGTAAAGCCCTTGGAGCGCAGTAGCGACGACACGTACGAAGGTAAGTTCGACAAAAACTACGAGTTCCCGTACAAGGGAGACCAACTCCAAACCTTCGCTAACCGTGAGGACTACAAGCGCCACATGGCCAAATACTTCTGTATGGACGTACGCGGCGTGCACGGCTACATCTACCAAAAGCAGAATGTAACGAAGCCTGGCACCTACGTCATCGAGTGCAAGGGCTACTCCAACACCCCGAAAGCCCTTCTCTTTGCCGGTATTGGACAAAACAATGGCTCCGGTTTGGTCGAGGGCACAAAGCGCACAACCACGCTGAACCAGGTCAGCAACATGCCGGCGAACGAGCAGGCACGCCTCCACGTGGACGAGCTGAACATGGACTATGCGGGCAAGGAGTTCTACGAGTCAAGCAAATATACCAATAGCGTGATCGTACAGGTGACGCAGGATATGATTGACCAAGCTGGTGCAGAGGGTGTCAGCATCGCCTTCGGTCTCAACCTTGGCGATGGCAGCCAAACTCCCAGCCTCAACGACTGGACTGCATTTGACGACTTCCGTCTGATCTACGTAAGCAACACGAAGAATGAGGACCTCGTTCTCGACGAACTTCGTGGCGACTTGGAGTATCTGAAGAATGGCATTACCTACAAGAACCGTGTGCTCCGCCTTGCCAAGACGTTCAAGCAGAACAGCTGGAACTCCTTCGTGCTGCCCGTAGATCTTACGGTCAAGCAGCTTCGCGATGCCTTTGGTGCCACCGTGCGCCTTGCCAGACTCAATAACCTCACGGACACCGAGCTGCAGTTTGAGACCGTAACCCTCGACGGAAAAGCCGACAAGGATATCGCTCTCGAGGCTTACAAGCCGTACATCATCTTCCCGGTCAAGACGATGACGGACAACAATAATAGCCCCTACACCGCCTCCATCGCCAAGAATGGAAGCACGGAGAATCCCTATAAAGTAACGATCCAGGCTCAGCGCTTCGAGATTCCCGGTGTCACGTTCAAGACGAACGCAAGCAATGCGAACGACCTCAGCAACATGGACGAGCATTGGACGACGAGGATGACCGATAACGTGGGAACCATCACGGCTTACGGCACCTTCGTCCGCACCTTCGACGAGAATGCTGAACAGGACGGGACGACGGGCAAATGGAGCTTCCCCAGCAAGGGCACAATCCGTCCAGGATACGACAACCTGGTGGGAAGCTACTTCTTCGACAATGGCGACGTATATTATACCGAGAACCCGGAAAAGGTGCGCGGCCTCCGCGGCTTCTCTTGCTGGTTCAAGCCCAACACGAACAACGGCACGAAGCCCGCAGTCTATCTCGACGGCGTGGAGCAGGAGGCAGAGTTAACGTCTATCGGCGAGCTGATCGTAGGCCCAGAGGCTGCCAACCGCTACGGCAAGAACGATGGCGTGTACAACCTCCAGGGACAGCGTGTCGGCAATACGACCGAGGGTCTGCCCAGCGGCATCTATATCGTCAACGGACGCAAGCATGTGGTAAGATAATCCTATCAGACAAACTTCAAAAAAGGACTTAAGAAAAATGAAACGCAAATATATCAAGCCCACAACATCCTTGGTGAGGGTGGAGACGCAGAACAACTACTGCCAAGCTGCTTCCTGGAGCGTACGCGACGCCAGCGGACTTGTGCAGTCCGACGCCGACAGGGGTTATGTCCTCACGGACGAGGACGAAAGTGTAAACACTTACGATCCTTGGAACAGCAAAAACTGGTAGTCTGCGCGGCATAAGACCGCCGGAAACAACTACCTACGAGACTTGAGGAACCATGGACGGAAACCAGCAATGGCATACGTCCATGGTTTTTGGGCTTCTATCCAGACTTAGTTGCCGTTTCGTATCGGGAGGCTTTTCCGCATCGTCCTTTTGCCCAAGAAGGCTACTTTTGCATCCAAGAAGGCTGTTTTTTCAATCATTTGCACCATCACATTTATCACCTTATATGAGAAAGAAATATACCCCACCCCAGTCTCAGACTATTCCACTCGACGTGTCAGGAAACATGATGTACGGCATTGCCGTCAGCAAGCCTAGTGGCAAAGGCAATCCGACCACGATACGCATCCGAAAGCGTCCCGACACCTTCTCACCCTTCACGCAGGAGGAGGAAGAAGAAGACGATAGGAACGACGCAACCCTTTGGGAGCTTTAGCATGAGACAAAGCCAGTCTATGGTCGCCTCCAAAAAATCAATAACCGAAAACAAACTAACATGAACATCCTACTATCTCTGTTGGTGTCGTCAGTCTATATTTTCAACGCGCAGGGACAATATCTCTGCATCGGCGAGGACGGCACTCCCATGCTCTCCGACGCACCCGTGAGCCTCGACGTCACACGGGTGGACGAGGTCGCCGACGCCGGGCGTTTCGACCTCGACGACAAGGGCATGAAATGGATTCTCAAGCCCTCCGCGGAGCACACCTACACCCTCGGCTACCAGGTGGGAGAAGCCAACGCCACCACGTTTGTCTATGTGCGCTCGGGCTCCATGGCCACCACGTTTGAAGAGCCCGACGCCACCTTCCTCGATGGCCAGTGGGCGATATCTACTGGCGAGGAGAGCCAGCCCATCCTCCTCGACGAGACGGCTGACTATGTCTGCCCCCAGTTCTACAAGCAGCATGTGGACGTCACGCTCCAGCGCAGCTTGGTCCAGCAGGAGTGGAACACGCTCTGCCTGCCATTCTCGCTATACGCTGATCAGGTCAGCGCACTTTGGGGCGAGGGCACGCGCGTGGCTGAATACACGGGTGACACGGGCGACAAGCTCCTTTTCACCACCTGCGAGCATATCGAGGCGGGCGTGCCCTACGTCCTGAAGCCCGAGCGGGTCAGCGAAGACAACGTCTATCGGATCGAGGGTATTGACATCACCTCTTGGGACCGCGGCAACCGGTCTCGCGAGACCGTTGCCGATGGCACCCGCTTCATCGGCTTCTATAGCCCCACGATCGTTCCGGCCAACGCCTACGTCTTCGGCGACGGCGACCGGATGTATTGTCTCGAAACCGACATGAGAGCCAATGGCTTCCGTGGCTATTTCCAAAGCAACGATCCGCAGGCTGCCGATCGCAACCTCGGTTGGACAGTAGAGGACCAGGAGGTCACCTCCGTCCCGCAGACCGCACCCGTGGTCTCTCGCCCTGCCGATGGCGCAGTCTTCAACGCTGGCGGCCAGCTGGTGCGCCGCAAGGGCTCCGCCGAGCCCCTGACCCCCGGCCTGTATATCGTCAATGGTATTAAAATCATCGTCAAATAAGTCTCACACAATGAAAACTACACAACACATCCTACTGTGCCTTCTGCTGTGGGCCTTCTCCGCTGTCCATACCCTGGCGGCACACACCGATGCAGAAACGAAGTTTATCAAGGCGGGGAGCGACTTCTCCGAGCTGGACGTCTCCAAGATTCCCAGCGGCCAACTGTGGATGCTCTCCACCAACGGAAAAGCTTCTGGCAAAAATTTCACCATCGATTTCTCGAAGAAGAGCCTGGAGATAGTCCTCGACGTCTCCGCTTGCACCTCCGCCCTGGAGAACATCATCTCCTTCGGAAAGAAGATACAGGACTGGAAGGGCAACAACCTCCACTTTTATTATATCCCAAGCAAATTCTCGCTGCCTTACTATTCCAGCAGGAGACAAACATTCAACGAGCGACTCCGCGGAAGCTGGGTCAACACGTGGCAGAATACGCAGACCGCATTAGACGTGGAGCTTGATGACGACACGAAGATCCTCACCATCCATCTGACCAAGGATGGCTTCTATGTCAACGGCATACGGCAGCAGGCTTCCGGCTCGGCCATCTCTGCCTTGTTCTCCTCCGGGTCTTCCACCATCCAGATAGGTAGCGCCGAGGGGGAGACCCGCAGCCATGCCGTCTGCAAGCGCGTGCGCCTGATAGACTATGTCGATATGAAGACAGACCGCATCGCCGCCTGGACCAGCAACCCACAGAAGTTTGAGGACCACAAGGAGGCTGCTCATACCACTTTCCTGCCCTATCCCTCCACAGCGCAGCTTCGTGCCGACGCTACCCACTACGACGCTCCGTGGCTTCCCACGGACGAGACGCGCTCGCTGGTGAGAAGCCTCAACAGTAGCGAGAACGGCAAGGAGTGGCAGTTCTGCTATGTCAAGGGCACAACGAGCGGACCCGCAGCCAGCGAGTTCTACGCCAAGGACTTCGAACAGTCGCCCTACTATGTCGCCAGCCAATGGAAGCCCATCCGCGTGCCGCTCTCCTGGGAGATGGCGGGCTACGGAAGGCCCGTCTATACCAACATCGGCTATCCCTTCGAGTACAATCCGCCAAAGGCCGTGGAGAGCAGGTCTGAGACCAACGAGAACGACAACAATGCCACGGGCTTCTACCGCCGCCAGTTCACGCTCGACGACTCGTGGCGCGACAAGCGCGTCTTCCTCCATTTCGATGGCGTCTATAGTGCCGCTGCCGTTTGGGTCGATGGCAACTATGTCGGCTACTCGCAGGGATCCAATACCGACGCGGAATTTGATATCACCGCAGCCCTGGAGAAGCTTCCCGACGGCAGCATCCGGACGGGCAGCTCGGCAGACAACGTCCACCAGCTCTCCGTGCGCGTCTATCGCTGGTGTGACGGATCCTATCTCGAGGGACAGGACATGTGGCACCTTTCGGGCATCCACCGCGACGTCTATCTCGTCGCCACACCCAAGGTCTTTGTAGCCGACCACGTCATCACCACCGACAACATGGCCGCCGATGCTACCAGCGGCACGATGCAGGTCGCGCTCACCATCGACAACCGCGACCGCGTGGCTGATGCCAACAAGACCATTGCCGTCACGCTCAGCGACAAGGAGGGCAACGTGGTAGCTACTGGCACGGCTGCATACCAAAGCAAACAAGACAACAACGGAAGACAGACCCTGACCGTGAGCCTTCCGGGACTCAAGGGCCTGCATCCTTGGAGTGCGGAGTCTCCTTATTTATATAATGTGACGGTGAGCCAGCGTGCTGCCGACGGCACGGAAGAGATGGCGTTCAACACGAAGTATGGTTTCCGCACCATCTCGCTGACGAAAAATCCGCACGTCGTCTATGTCAACGGCCAGCGCGTCTTCTTCAAGGGTGTCAACACCCAGGACACGCATCCCGAATACGGACGGGCCATCGACGTGGAGACGATGATGAAGGACCTGACGATGATGAAGCAGGCCAATGTCAACACGGTACGCACCTCCCACTATCCGCGCCAGCCGAAGATGTACGCCATGATGGACGCCCTGGGCTTCTATGTGATGGATGAGGCCGACGTGGAGTGCCACTATGACTGGATATGGGGATGGAGACACTTAACCAAGAGACTCACCTCAGACGGAAACTGGACCGCTCAGTATGTGGACCGCAACGTGCGCATGGTGGCGCGCGACCGCAACCACCCCTGCGTCACGTTCTGGTCTTTGGGCAACGAGTCGGGAAGCGGCCTCAACTTCGAGAAGGCCTATGCGGCAGTGAAGGCCCTCGACGCCCGCCCCATCCACTATGAGGGTACGACCAACTGGGGCAATGCGGCCACTTCGGACCTCTATTCCAATATGTATCCCACGGTGGACTATGTGGCAAGCAATAAGGATGGAGTCGAGGATCGTCCCTACTTCATCTGCGAATACGCCCATGCCATGGGACAAGCCGTAGGCAACCTGAAGGACTACTGGGATGTCATCGAGAGTAGCACCGGCATCATTGGCGGCTGCATTTGGGACTGGGTGGACCAGGCCATCTACCGCGTGGAAAGTGGCTCTGGCGTCGTGGCCGACAAGACCAAGAATGGTTTCCACAATTGGACCTCGGGCTACGACTACAATGACATCGCACTGTTTGGAGTTGGCTTCCAGGGCAACTTCCTCAACAACGGCCTCATCACGCCCGACCGCGCCTGGACTTCCAAGCTCACCGAGGTGAAGAAGGTCTATCAGTATGTGGCGTTCTCCGACTTCGACGCGGCCTCACGCTCAGTCTCCCTCACCAACAAGTATGTCTTCACCACCATTTCTCCCGACCGCTACGACCTCGCCTTCCGTGTGTTCAAGGATGGACGGCTGGTGGAGGAGGCTACTATCGGCCACTTCGACGCGATCGCGCCGGGAGCCACGGCACGCATCACCCTGCCGCTGAAGACCGTGACCGACGAGGCGAGCGAGTATCTCGTCAATGTCGAGCTGCGCATCAAGGAGGACTGCGCATGGGCGGAGGCTGGCTACAACATCGCCGATGAGCAGTTTGCCCTTACCGCGCGCCCAGCCTGGACTGCTCACACGTCCAAGGGAGGTTCCCTGACGATCAGCGGCAACACCGTCTCGGGCAACGACTCCGAGGGCAACGACTTCCGAATGGCTTTCGACGACAGCGGCAAGATGACGGCGTGGACCTATGCGGGCAAGCAGATTCTGCACACCAATGCCAATGGCACGATAGCTTCGGGAGCTGCGCCCGACTTCAATAGTTGCCGAAACATCGACAACGACAAAGAGAGTACCGGTACCGCAAATGTAGGATGTGTCAATTCGTCCTCGACCAAAATCATCAAGGCTTTGACCCAGGACGAGGCTACGGGCTGCGCCACCATGACGGTGCAGGGCAATGCCAAAAACTGCCAGTACACCATCCGCTACACGTTCTATCCAGATGCCACGGTTGACATGAAGACGACATTCTCTCCTTCGGGGGCTACACGCCGTCTGGGTCTCGGCCTGCAACTGGCTTCAGGCTTTGAGAATGTGGAGTTCTATGCGCGTGGTCCGCGCTCCAACTATTCCGACCGCAAGACGGGTTCCTACCTCGGACGTTTCACCACCACGGTCGATGATATGGTGGAGGAGCAAATCCACCCACAGACCTACGGCGACCATGAGGATCTGCGCGAACTGCTGCTCAGCAACAAGGAGGAAGGACTCACGCTCACAGTCCAGGTTGATGGCAAAGCCTCATTCTCGCTCTCTCACTTCGATGAGTCGAAGTGGATAGAAGAAGGCAGCAACCTGTGGAAAATACCCACCCATTGGTACGACCTCGTACGCAAGCCCCAGGTGTTTGCTCATATCGACTATTGGCAGCGCGGACTGGGCAACAACAGTTGCCAAGGCGACGTGGTCCTGCCGAAATATGAGTGTCCCACCTCAGGCGACCATACTTACACTCTGCGGTTGAAACCCAATCTGTAGTTGCAACTTGCGTTGATCTGACTCAACGATCGCCTTATTCAACATTTGCAGCCCACTGGAAAAAACAGCCACTTGCCTGTTTCCCCGTGGGCTGCTCTGTCATCATAACGGTCATGAGGAAAACGGAGAGGCTATTTTCATTGTTGCATTGTCACGTTGTCACCTTGTCACGTTTTTGATTTTTGATAACGCATTAACGTTATAACGTTTAACGTTTTTGTTTTCGGAAGGCAGCACAACACAAACAATGCTCGCCAGGACAAAACCTGCAGCAAAAGACGCCCGCTAAAAGGCGGCTGTGCGTTGACACAATGGTAAATATCTGCCACACAGGGGGTTGAAAGCAAGTTAAAAACAAAGCTTTAATCTTATTTAACGCTTTATCCCCCCCCCCTAATTTTACAATGATTAGTAATTTTGTACCCAAATAGATTGTGCATTCCTGTCAGAATCAACCTGTCGCCCTACCTGACGGCGAACAAACTGGGTTAGAACTGAGCATGGAGGTACTAAAAACAACAGTGATCATTACTAATTATCTAAAGAGAACATTAAAACGATGAGAACAACTAAATCACAACACGGCGAACGCTGCCTATGGTGGCGCAGCTGGAGTGTAGGAATCGCTACGGCACTCCTCGCCGCAGCACCCTATGTGGCATCAGCACAAAGCGACGGCACAACGGGTGGCGAAAACTCAAGCGCTACTGGCAAAGGCGTAGACGACCTACCGGGACACACCTTTGAGGAGCTCCAGGCGGGTATCACCACCAGCTGTTCCTACGATGACCCGAGCAAAGTGTACTTCCTCTACAACGTGGGATCAGGCAAGTTTCTCAACATGGGAGGCTACTGGGGCGTGCATGCCTCTTTGAAAGACTACCCGATGCCGCTTTGGACACTGGAAGGAACGTCTTTGGAGAATGGTTCGCGCTCTCTCAACTTCACACAGAACATCAGTACTACGCAGGGCAGTCTGATGAAATGGGTGACCTCGGGAAACCCCACGACCGATGTTGGCGTTTTCTGCGACCGTAATAAAAGTAACAATGCCAACGGACACGACGGCTGGTTCTTTAAGAAGACAACCGATTCGTACGGAAAGGACGCCTACTTGATCTACACATTCACAACTCCTAACCCTTCTGCATCCAGCGAAACCGACGGAATGTATCTCACGGCCTTTGCCGAAGGACAGGCCACGGCCGACAAAAACTGTGGAGCGGATACATACGCGAATCTCTTCACCGACAACACGCCTAACGACTATAGCAAATGGCGCGTCCTCACCCTGCAGGACTTCTACGATTTGCTGAAAGAGAGCAGCGAGAATCTGAATGCTCCGATCGACTTTACCTTCTACTTGAAGTGCCCGGGGTTCGAGCGTGGAAGAACGGATATCAACGGCTGGCAAACATTTACCTCTTCCGTTGCTACGGAATCGTACTACCGTATCGGTCTGCAGGAGTACAACTGGAAGACGAAGACGGAGGTATCGACTTCGGCCACTCCCCTGTCACGCGGCACGGGCGAACGGTATAACAACGGTGGATTTTTTTCATCAGCGTCTTCAACGTCCAACTCATATAGCTTCCCCTGCTCGGGCACTACTGCCCAAAAGTTTGGAGGCGCCACAGACTACCTGCGCCACATGGGTAAGTTCTTCTGCATGGACGTACACGGCACGTACGGCTACATCTATCAGAAGATGTTTGTGAAGCACGCCGGAACCTACGTCGTACAGTGCAAAGCCTACTCCAACACGCCGAAAGCCCACCTCTTCGCAGGTGTCGCAGGCAAGGATGGCCAAGGCGTGGACCTTTTTGACGGTTCAAAACGCACGACCATGCTTAGCCAAGTCAGCCACATGACCGAGGCCGAGAAGTCTCGCCTCCATGTAGCAGAGCAGAACATGGACTATGCGGGCAAGGAATTCTACGAGACGAACAATTATATCAACAGCGTGACCATAGATGTGACGCAGGATATGATCGACCAAGCTGTCCAAGCTGGCGCAGAGGGCGCCTGCATCGCCCTCGGTCTCTACATTGGCAACCCCAACGACCCCACTGAGACGCCCGACGCCGACGAGTGGACGGTGTTCGATGAATTCCGCGTGCTCTACGCCAGCAACGTGAAGGGCAAGGACCTCGTACTCGACGAGCTCCGTGGCGACCTGAACTACTTGAAGGAGGGCGTCACCTACAAGAACAGTATCCTCCATCTTGCCAAGACGTTCACCATGAATCGCTGGAACTCCTTCGTACTGCCCGTGGACCTCACGGCCAACCAGCTTCGCACGGCCTTTGGCAACGACGTGCGCCTTGCCAAACTCATGACACTCACAGAGACCGAGCTGCAGTTTGAGACCGTAAACCTCAACGAGAACACCAATGTCGCTCTCAAGGCTTATCAGCCGTACATCATCTTCCCGACCAAGACGATGGATCAGTACAGTCCCTACACTGCTACCATCAGCGAGACTAACAAGGTCGTGATCCAGGGTGAGCACTTCAAGATCCCCAACGTCACGTTCAAGATGACTGCTGACGGCAAGAATGACCTCAGCAACATGGACGAAAGCAAGTGGACTTCACAGCTGACTCACGACGCGGGAGCCATCACGGCCTACGGCACCTTCGTCCGCACTTTCGACCCGGAGGCCACACAGGACGAGACCTCGGGTGAATGGCGCTTCTCCAGCAAAAGGGGAGAAATCATTCCAGGCTACGACGACCTGGTGGGAAGCTACTTCTTCGATTATGGCAACGTCTATTACTCTGACACGAAGCAGCGCGGTCTCCGCGGCTTCTCCTGCTGGTTCAAGCCCAACAACGGAGCAACGCCCGAAGTCTATATCGACGGCGTGAAGCAGGAAGCAGCGCTGACGGCTATCGGCGAGCTGATCATCAGCCCCGACGCAGCCAACCGCTACGGCAAGAACAATGGCGTGTACAACCTCCAGGGCCAGCGTGTCGGCAATACGACCGAGGGGCTGCCCAGCGGCATCTACATCGTCAACGGACGCAAGTATGTTGTAAGATAAACGACCCACATTAACTTCAAAAGGACTTAAGAAATGAAACGTACATATATCAAGCCCGTAGCAACCGTGACGCGCGTCGAAACGCAGACCTCTTACTGCAATGTTACATCCTTTGCCGTATATGGCAGAAAATTCCACGACTACGGCGAGGTGGAAGTGGACAATCCCGCTTCAGACATGGGCAAAGTCATTACGGACAAGGATCTCGCCGAGGGGGAGTACAATCCTTGGAAGCCCGAGAATTGGTAGTCCGCACGGCCTTAGGCCGTCGGCAACGACTACATAATTATTTATATTAGGATCGAGTAGGAGGAAAACGAAGTAGTTTTTCTCCTACTTTCGTTTTCCGACCTCT
>OIWK01000745.1_pt1 | contig 34136 bp, 32 predicted proteins | sample 1587401 | NCBI WGS metagenome assembly OIWK01 (sample SAMEA3888911, study PRJEB22519) | human gut metagenome | biome: human gut; feature: human-associated habitat; material: faeces | place: Denmark | collected 2009 | reverse complement strand
TGATCTTGACCCCGCGCTCCGCCAGATCGCCCACCAGCTGGGCATTATGAATAATGGGGCCAAGGGTGCACACCTGCTCCCCTGCCTCCACTTTATCATATAACAGTTCCACCGCCCGGTTGACGCCAAAGCAGAAGCCGGCGGTCTTGGCCAGTTTTATTTGCACGCTCTCTCATCCTCCCACAGGGCGGTAATGGCGTCCATCACCTTGCCGGCAGCGTCCTTAATATCGTGGGGGCCCAGCTCTTCTCGATCCAGTCCCAGGTCTGCCTGGGTCAGCAGCTTACCGTAGCGCACGGTCACCTGCTTGCCCGGTTTGATTTTGCCGTCGCAGCAAATGGCCACCGGCAGCACATCGGCGCCTGTAGCCTTGGCGATCACTGCCACACCGGCCTTGGCCTTTTGGGGCACGCCGTTCTTATCTTTAATGCGGCGACCCTCCGGACAAATGGCCATCACATGATTTTCCTCTATAATCTTCACGCCGTAGTCAATCGCAGAGGTATCGCCCTTGCCCCTGCGCACCGGGAAGGCATACATCCGGGTCATAAACCAGGCGGCAATAGGATTCTTAAACAGTTCCACCTTGGCCATAAAATGCAGGGGCGGCACCTCCTTGGGTAACGCCACAAACACCGGGTCAACCGCGCAGGTGTGGTTGATGGCAACAATATAGTTGGTGCGACCCTTGGGAATGTTCTCCAGCCCCTTAAAGCGCATTTTGTACACAAGCTTCACCAGCGGGCGGAATACAGTCTTGATGAAGCCATAGGTTTTGTAATGTTTTACCTGGGTGTAGTCAAATTCTTTCATTTTGTATGCTCCCGAATGATATTGATGATTAGGTCGGTGGACTGCTGCAAATCCAGATCCGAGGTATCCGCCATAATGCTGTCGGCAGAGGGTTTCAGCGGGGCGATCTCCCGGTGGCTGTCCTGGTAATCCCGACGGTTCACATCCGCCAGCACATCTTCATAGGTCACCGTCTGTCCCTTTTCCACCAACTCCTTATACCGGCGACGCGCGCGACACTCCGGCGTAGCGGACAAAAAGATCTTCACCTGGGCATTGGGCAACACCACAGTGGCAATATCCCGACCATCCATAATTACATTGTTTTTCTTGGCTAAATCTCGTTGCAAGTCTAACAGGAACGCCCGCACAGCCGGCACGGCGCTGACCTTGGACGCGCCCATACTAATCTCCGGTGTGCGAATCAGATCAGACACATCTTCTCCATTCAGGTACACATGCTGGCTGCCGTCCACAAACTTCAATTCCACCTGCAAATTTGGCAGCAACGCAGCAATGCCGTCGTCCGACTCCAAGACGCCGGCGCGCACCGCGCCCAGCGCCACCGTGCGATACAGCGCACCGGTGTCCACATAAATATAGCCCAGCGCCTTGGCTGCCGCCTTGGCGATGGTGGACTTGCCTGCACCGGCAGGTCCGTCAATGGCAACATTGATCATCATAAAAAAATCCCCCTTTTAGAATTACAGGTTTTGGCCGCACAGAGTGCCGGTGGAAAATGCGATCTGCAAATTGAACCCGCCGGTATAGCCGTCCACATCCAGCACCTCGCCGGCAAAATACAAATTCTCCACCAGCTTAGAGCCCATCGTCTTTGGCGACACCTGGCGCACATCTACGCCCCCGGCGGTAACAATGGCCTCCTCCACCGGGCGAAAGTCGGTGATATGCACAGCAAAGTTCTTCATCAGCCGCACCAACGCGTGGCGCTCCTCCCGACTGATCTGATTGACCTTCTTGCCCGGTTCCAGCCCGCTGCGGCGTACAAATACCGGAATCAGCTTCCGAGGCAATAGCCCGCCCAAGGCGTTGATCAAATCTTTATTTTGCAACGCGGAAAAGTCCCGCTGCACCCGCCGGTCCAGCGCATCAAAGGCCAGCGCGGGCTTTAAGTCGATATGCAGATTATACACCCCCCGCTCCGGCTGTGTCAAATGGCTGGAGGCAGAGAGCACCACCGGTCCGCTAACCCCATAGTGGGTAAACAGCATTTCGCCGAAATCCGTATAGACTTCCTTGTTCCCTTGGGTCACACGAATCTCAACATTCCGCAGGCTCAGGCCTTGCAGCTCCGGGATAAAATTATTATCACACACCAGCGGCACCAACGCCGGGCGAATGGGCACAATGGTATGGCCGCACTGGCGGGCAAATGTATAGCCGTCGCCGGTAGAGCCGGTGGCAGGATAACTGCAACCACCGGTACATACGGCAACGCTGTGGCAGGTCAAGCGGCGACCGTCGGTCAAATGCACCGCCTGTACCCGCCGACCGTCCTCGGTCAGCTCCAGCCGCTCAACCGTGCCTTGCAGAAACTGCACACCGGCATTTTTGGCACGGCGCACCAAGGCGTCTACAATATCCGTTGCGTTATCCGATACCGGGAATACCCGCTCCCCTCGCTCAATCTTAGTGGGCACACCCAAGTCCTCCAGCAGAGCGATGGTATCATAAGGCATAAAGTTAGAAAAGGCAGAATACAAAAACCGCGGGTTGGTGGGAATATGCTCCAACAACCCTTGCAGGTCAAAGGTAGCATTGGTCACATTGCAGCGCCCTTTGCCGGTAATGCGCAGTTTGCGCCCGGGGCGCTCCATTTTTTCAATCAGCAGCACACGGCTGCCCCTCTCGGCACACACCGCTGCGGCGGTCAGCCCGGCAGCACCGGCGCCGATGACAATTTTTGGTTCATTCATACTTCTTCCTCACCGGCGGCCAGTTCCTCGCTTGCATTCTCCCACCGGGCGTACAGATCATCTCTGCGGGCGGTGGAGGCATCCAGCTTGGCGGTTAGGTCCATCAGCGCCTGATAATCCGCACCGGCAGACAGCTGCGCTTGCAGTTCTTCAATCTCTGCCTCCGTCTCCTCAATTTCCGCTTCCAACCGGGTAACGGCGGTGCGCAGCTTGCGCAGGCGGGAGGCACGTTCCTTTTGCTCTTTATAAGAATTGTTTTTTGGTTTTTCTTTGACGGCAGCTGTCCTCTGCTGTGTAACCGCACGATGCGCCATATAGTCGTCGTAGTTGCCGGTATAGCTTTGCACCCCATTGGGCGTCAGCTCCAGCACCCGGGTCGCCAGCTTATTGATAAAATATCGGTCGTGGGACACGATGAGCATGGTGCCGTCATAATGAAGCAGCGTGTTTTCCAGTTCTTCCCGTGAGGCTGCGTCCAGGTGGTTGGTAGGCTCGTCCAGCAACAAGAAGTTATAGCCGCCCAGCATCAACTTCAGCAGCGCCACGCGGGCACGCTCACCGCCGGAACACACGGACAAAGGCCGATACACCTCTTCTCCCTTAAACAGAAACGCCGCCAACGCATTGCGCACCCGGGTCTCCGTCATTTGAGGGAAGGTGTCCCACACCTCGCCGATTACCGTTTTCGTCAGGTCCAGCTTGGCCTGCACCTGGTCAAAATAGCCGGTGAGTAAGTTGCTGCCAAAGCGAAAAGTGCCGTCCTGGCGAGGGTATTCGCCGGTCAAAATTTTGAGCAGCGTGGTCTTGCCGCAGCCGTTATCCCCCAGCAGGAACACCCGCTCCTGCCGTTTAATATCAAAGGACACATCACGGAACAGCGCTTTGCCGTCAAAGGACTTAGACAAGCCGTCGCAGCTGAGCACATCTTCACCGCTGACACACTTGGGGGTAAAGTCAAAGCGAATTTTCTGCAACTTGGCATCCGGCACCACCAGCTGGTCACGAATGCGCTGGATCACCTTTTCCTTGCTCTCGGCAGTTTTGATATTCTTCTCCCGGTTCCACTGCCGCTGCTGGGCAATAATACCCTCCAGGCGGGCAATTTCCTTCATATCATTGTCGTACTTCTCGGCAATGGCCTTTTGCTCCGCCGCTTTTTTTTGCAGAAAAACGGAGTAGTTGCCGCTAAAGCAACGGATCTTTTGATTTTCCAGTTCAATGGTTTTGTCCGTAATACGATCCAGGAAATAGCGATCGTGGGACACAATCAGGCAGGCGCCCTTAAAATCGGAAAGAAAGCTCTCCAACCACTCCACTGCGTGAATATCCAGATGGTTGGTAGGTTCGTCCAGCAGCAAAAAATCTGCCTTGGACAGCAGCAGCTTTGCCAAAATCAACTTAGACTTCTGTCCGCCGGACAGCTTGTCCGTGGACATATCAAATTGCTTTTCCGTAAAGCCCAGGCCAAGCAGCGCCGAGCGTGTCATGGATTTATAAGTCAGGCCGCCCTCTCGCTGGAACTGCTCCGTCAAACGGTCTTGCAGGGCAATATCCGCCGCTGTATCCCCTTGCCCGCTGCGCAGGCGATCGCCAACTTCTTCCAGTTGGCGCTCCAGTTCCATCAACGGCGCAAACACGCTGACCAACTCGTTCCACACTGTATTGCCGGCAGAGCAGGTGTGCTGCTCCATATAGCCCAGCTTACAATTTTTAGAGAGAAAGGCGCCGCCGCTGTCCGGCGTGTAGTCGCCGCAGATCACCTTAAACAGTGAGGTCTTACCCACGCCGTTGGCACCAACAAAGCCCACTTTCTCCCGCTCTTTGATGGAGAAAGACACACCGGCAAACAGCGTGCGCTCCCCAAAAGACAAGGTTAAGTTTTGTACATCTAAAACGGCCACAGGCGCCCACCTCCCGGTTTACAAAATAGATTTGCCCATATTTTACACTATCCCGGCTTGAAAGTGAAGTCCTTTTTTGTTATTATATCAAGGAAATCAATAAAAACAGAGGAAACAACTATGGAGATTTTAAAATTACAGCCTATCTTTAAGGATTATATTTGGGGCGGTCAGCGCCTGCGAGAGGACTTTGGGTTCCAAAGTGACCTGCCCAAACTGGCAGAAGGCTGGATGCTTGCCTGCCACCAGGCGGGTATGAACACCATCGACGGCGGCAGCTATGACGGTCAGCCTCTGGAGCAGGTGGTCGAGTCCGTGGGCAAAGAAGCGCTTTGCGGCACCAACGCCGCCCGATTTCCCTATTTTCCGGTGCTCATTAAGCTGATTGATGCCAAGGACAACCTGTCTATTCAAGTACACCCGGATAACGACTATGCCCGCCGTGTGGAGAACGAATTTGGCAAGACAGAGATGTGGTATGTGCTGGACGCAGCCCCCGGTGCCCAGCTGATCTATGGCTTTAAGGAGAAGATCAGCAAGGAAGCATTCAAAGCCGCCATTGAGAACAACACGCTGCCACAGGTGCTCAACCATGTGGATATTCACAAGGGCGATGTATTCTTTATTGAAGCGGGCACGGTGCACGCCATCGGCAAGGGCGCGCTGATCGCCGAAATTCAGCAAAACAGCAATGTGACCTACCGGGTGTACGACTATGACCGGCGGGGCGTAGACGGCAAGCCCCGGGAACTGCATGTAGCCAAAGCGCTGGATGTAGCCGTGCCGGAGCCGCCCAAATACGATACGCAGCCTATGGGGCAAAAAGAAAATATTGATGGCGGCAGCCGGCAACTGCTGGCGCGTTGCCCTCTGTTCACCGTTTATCATTATGCCGTCAGCGACACGGTACAACTGACTGCCGGTGCAGAGAGCTTTCAGCACATCTTAGTCACCGACGGCAACGGCACCATTGACGGCCGTTTGCTGCAAAAAGGCGACAGCTTCCTGGTGCCTGCCGGGTACGGCAACTTTGCCGTCAGCGGTCAATTAGAAATGCTTGTCACCTCCATTTAACCGAAAATCCAGCAACATGCATAAAAAGTCATTGCTATGGGCAAGATAGCAATGACTTAATTTTTTGGAGATGAAATTTATGCGTGTACTCAACAATATTGCACTGATCCTAACCATTATCGGTGGGATCAACTGGGGCAGCATCGGGCTATTCAAATTTGACATTGTGGCGTGGATCTGCGGCGGGCAGGACGCAATCTTTGCTCGAATTATCTATGCCATTGTGGGCCTTGCTGCCGTGTGGTGTATCAGCTTGCTGTTTGGCAAGGGCAAGATCACAGAAGAATAAGTGCAAAAAAACACGGTCCATAGCTTTGTCTACGGACCGTGTTTTGATGTCGGCACTACTTATCTTTCCGGGAAGTCGCCCTCCAAGTATTGTCAGCGTGAATGAGCTTAACTACCGTGTTCGGGATGGGAACGGGTGGACCCTCATCACAATCAGCACCGACTGCGTAAGATAGAGTACCACAAACGCAGCCGTTTGTCAACTAAGATTTGGCACATTCCCGCAGCATTTCCTTTCGGATCTTAGATAAAATGCGCTTTTCCAGCCGAGAAATATAAGACTGAGAAATGCCCATTTGATCCGCCAACTGCTTTTGCGTATGTACCCGGGCGCCAAACAAACCGAATCGTTGCACCATCAGCTGCCGCTCTTTCTCCGGCAAGCGCCGAACGATCCCCCGCAGCAGCCGCTTTTCGTCGTCGTCCTCCAGCAGCTCCGACACCGCGTCCGGCTCTGTACCCAGTACATCGCTTAGGGTCAATTCATTCCCGTCCCAGTCCACAGAAAGCGGTTCATCAAAGCTCATTTCCGTTTTCATATTGGAAACCTTGCGCAGGTGCATGAGGATTTCATTCTCAATGCAGCGAGAGGCGTAAGTGGCCAGTTTAATATTTTTATTGGGATCAAAGGTGCGCACCGCTTTCATCAGCCCGATGGTGCCGATACTCACCAAATCCTCCGTGGCGGTTTGGCAGCTGTCAAACTTCTTGGCAATGTACACCACCAGCCGCAGATTGCGCACCACCAAAAGCTCCCGATGGGTGTTGTCCCCAGCCCGCAGTTCATTCATCACCGTTTCTTCTTCCTCGCGGGTCAAGGGAGGCGGCAGAGTCTCCGGCCCATTGATATAATGGCACTCTCGGCGAAACAGTCGCCGCAACCAGTCCATAATTCTTGCAAACATGCTTGTCACTCCCAGGAAAAAATTTTCGGATCGACCACCGCTTGGTAGTCCTCATTTTGGATATGCTCACTTAGTGCCACATACACCTCCCCCACTGTGCCACGCCGCTTGCCGCTATGTACCGTTACCCGATGAGGACGAAAAGCAGTGAGCATACCCTCTCCACCCACCGTTTGGTACGGGATCACCCGAGGCGTTTCCATATCCGGAAACAAACTGCGACAAGCCACGATCACCGGTGCGCCGGAGAATGGCTCTCGCAGCCGGTTACCGCTGTCTGCCAGAGCAAAGCAACGCACTTGGCGCGCCCCGGTATCTACGGTCAACTCTAAGAGCGCACGCCGCCCGGCGTGCTTCTCATACAGCCGCAGGATCAGCAGCGCCAGCACATACGCCGCCAGTGCCAGCAACAACAGCGTGCGAGCGGGCAGATCAAAATAGACGGCGCTGTTCTTGACCACAATACGCCGAGGACGAAACAGCAACCACACCCCTACAATGAAGCCCAACAGGACAAAATTGGCAGCAAGGAAGCACAGAAGGCACCGCAGGTACTTCTTAACGGATCCAAAGCCAAAGGCTGCCAGTACAAGTACCAGCGCAACGGTAATTTTAGAGAGCACCACTACCCAGGTGGGCAGCTTCGGCGCCAACAAGATCAGGCTATACGCCGCCCCCAGAATTGCGGCTATGCACAATCGACCGGTCCGCCGAGGCTGCTTGGTCAGCGCTGCCGTCAGCAGCAACAGCAGAAGGGTCATAAAGAAATTGACCACCAGCAACACATCCACATACACCACTTGCACGCCCTCACCCCCTTGCTCCCAGTATAGCCGGCAAGGCAGGCCGAATTTGTCATATCCGGGCAATAAAAAAAGCGGACAAACCCCAAAATTGCGCCAAATTTTGCAAAGGGTTTGTCCACTTTATTATTAAGAATTATTCTGATTTGGGCAAGTTCAGCGCCGCCAAATAATGCAACAGTGCCGCCCGGTCATTCTCTACTTCTCCGGCAATCACCCCGGAAAGCAGCGCATCCAGCGCTCCGCCGATGGCCTTGCCACGGTACTCCAGCGCCAGCAGTTCCTCGCCGCCGATGGCTAGATCCCGGAGAGCGAAAGCGTCGCCCCGTTCCAAGATCTGCCGCAGCAGCGCCTTGGTACGGTACAGTTCCTCAATCTCCGGCTGGGTACGGGCCAAATTCTGCGCCGCCAGGTCCGCCGTCTTAACATCAATCAAATCCAGCGTGCCCGCCTGGCCCAGCCGGTTCAGCCAACGCTTGATACTCTTTTCGTCCGTTAAAATATGGCCGTCGTGGTAACGGATTAGGGGCAAAATACGCTGCATACTGGCTCGACTTGCTTTCAACCGTTCCAGTGCCGCTTTTGCCAGCTGTTCGCTGACAGTCGGATGACCGTAAAAGTGGTCAATACCTTCTTCGTCCGTCGTCTTGCACGCCGGTTTGCCGGTGTCGTGAAAGAGCATGACCAACCGCAAGTCTGCGTCCTTAGGCGCCGCCTCCACAGACCTGGCAATGTGGGTAAACACATCGTATACATGCCATGGATTTTGCTGGGCGCAATCAAAGGCGGGTACCAACTCCGGCACCACCACACCGATAATCTCTTTGTATTCTACCAGAACATCAAAGGCCCAGTCGCCAAGCAGCAACTTTTTCAGCTCCACATAAATCCGCTCGGCGGACACCAGGTGGAGTCGCTCTTTCAGTTCAAAAGCAGCCTTTGCCGTTTCTTCCTCCAAGGTAAAGCCCAAAACGGCAGCAAAGCGCAGGGCGCGGAGAATACGCAGAGCGTCCTCGGTAAACCGCAGGCGCGGCTCTCCCACGCACCGCAGGCACTTCGCTTTCATATCCGCCTGGCCGCCAAAGGGATCTACCAATCCTCTCACCGGGTGGTAAGCCATGGCGTTGACGGTAAAATCCCGGCGCGCCAGATCCGTCTCCACCTCTGGCACAAAGGTCACCCCGTCCGGATGGCGGCTGTCCGTATAGCTGCCGTCGGTACGAAAGGTGGTGATCTCATAAGTCTTGCCGTTTAGGACCGCGGTGACCGTACCGTGCTGTAAGCCGGTCTCAATATACCGTATGCCGGCCGCTGCCAGCACCGCCTCCGTCTGTCGGGGCAGCGCAGAGGTGCACAGATCAATATCCGCATACGCCCGACCCATACAGGCGTCCCGCACGCAGCCGCCCACCGCATAGGCGCGGTAGCCTGCCTGTTCCAGCAGATCTAAAAGCTGCCGGGCTTCTCTATCCAGTTGCAAATAATCACCTGCCTTAGGGGTATGCTAACGGTATGACTGATTTTTTCTTTTATCTTTTTCGCTTTCTGTTCGGCGGCGCCGCCTACTGCACCATAGAGTTGGTATATCGGGGCCGCACACATTACTCCATGTTCTTTGCCGGTGGAATCATCTTAGCAGCCTTTTACTGCCTGGAGCGCACGCAACCGGGTTTGCGGCTGGCACTCAAGTGCCTAATGGGTGCCGGAATCATTACCGGGGTAGAACTGGTATTTGGCCTGGTATTTAACCGGGCGCTGGGTATGGGCGTTTGGGATTACAGCCGGGTGCCGCTGAATTTATGGGGCCAAATCTGCCTGCCCTTTACGCTGATTTGGCTGGGCTTTAGTTTTTTACTGTTCCGTTTTGTCATTCCAAACGATCCGCTGATTTGAGCGCCGGGCATAGTCTGCCAGCACCTGCCGTGCCTGCGCCCGCTCCTCCCGGGTCAAGGGTGCCTGCTCCTCCGGGTAGTCCCAGCGGTCAAAGGGATCTTTCTTGGTAATGACCCGCACACGACCCCGGCGCACCCAAGGATAAACCAGAATTTTGCGCTTGTTCTTTACATAGTAGAGAAAGCCCTGTTTGCCGCCGGATACATTGCGAATGTAATGCAGCCCCTTGGCTTGCTTCATAATCAGTAGAATTTGCTGATCCGCAGGCATGCGCCGCACCTGCCAGCGGTTAAATGCCGGCAGCAGCACCAGGCCAAAGAGCAGCACGGCGGCAACGATCAGTGCAATTTGCCAGCCGCTCATTCTACCGGCCACCCCAGGGTCAGAATTTCAAAGGGCGTGAAGTCAACGGAATCCGTCTCCCGCTCCACATCTTCCAGCATATTCAGCACCTGTACCTTGCGGGGCAGGCGCAGGGTGCCACGGCGGCCGTCCTGCTCGCTCAAGCGTACCACAATGCGCTCCCCATCCTCAGAGAACTTCATGGCCTGTAAATAAAGCGGCGCAAAGTCCGTGCCGTTGTAGACCACATCGCTCTTGATGGGCGGCTGGTTGAATTGCAGCGCGCGGCGGTTAATCCCCGCCTGTACCGGATCGCCGGCATGGGGCACAATGCGGTAGCAAAAGCTGTGGTGACCCATATCCGCCGTTACATCCGGGCGAATGGGCGCGCGCAGCAGGGACAGACTGATCTGATTTTCCAAAAAGCCTACGCCGTACTTCCCGTCGTTCAGGATGGCAACGCCGCCGTCTGTCTCGCTGAGATCGCACCACTTGTGGTGGCAGCACTCAAAGCGAGCCTGCTGCCAAGTGGTATTGCGGTGGGTGTCCCTGGCAATATAGCCGGCGGAGGTATCGCACAACGCCTGCCGTGCCAGCACATTGCAGTCAAACAGCACTTTGGCCAGCACATGTTTCTCCTGCCAGTCCACCTGATTTTCCACCTCAATGGCGCCGTCTCTGCGGAACAGCCGCAGGTACTGGGTCCAGGTGGATTGATCTGTTTGCAGCACGGTCTTAAAAGTGACGCTCTCGCTGTCCTGCTCGATCAAAGTCAGCGGCTGCGCCACGGTCAGGGGCACTTGCTTGTCTCTGTAATTCGGCAGAATGTCCCATGCGTCATAGTTGCCGGGTTTATCCTCATAAAGAGTCAGTTTATTAAAGGCGCCGTCTGCCCACTCACGCTGCATTTTCTTGTCATACAGGCTTGCAACGGAGCCGTCCTCATTCAGACGAACGGTATAGAAAGGCGTCTCCACCCGATTACCGTCCACTTGCAGCCAGTCGCCGCGATAGGCGGTCTTGCGTAGGGTGCCGCTGCCCAGGGGTGCCAAATTGGGCAACAGCCAGTTGCCTCGCTTGCCCATACGGGTGGCGGTACCCCGTTTGTTTTCCACAAAAGTTAGGGCATCATAAGTAAAGTTCAGCGGGTTAAAATAGCGGTTTCCGGTGCCGATTATGGCATCCAACGCCGTCTCAATCTCTCGATAATCCGCCATGGCGTCCTGAAACACCGGGTGAATATGGGAGCCGGGCAAAATATCATGAAATTGGTTGATCAGCAGCTTCTTATAAAGTGCCGTGATCTCCGGTGTGCGATTCTCGCCACGCAGCACAGTGAGCATTTCCGCCAAGCGGAACTTATTTTCCAGCCGCCGATTGGCGCGCTTTAAGTCGCTCTTGGTGGTAAAGGTGCCCCGGTGCATTTCCAGGTACAGCTCGCCGTCCCAGGTTTCCAAGTTCTCGTTGTCCTTCAAATTCTTTTCCAGGAATTCGGCGCCGCCCATGTGGGTGCACTTGGGCAGTACGGACACCTTGGAGAACCGATGCATCAGTTCGATCATCTCTTCCGTGCAGCCGGAGCCGCCGTCACCGTAGCCAAACATATTCATCGTCTGGCCGCCGGTGTCCTTATCAATATACGCCTCCCAGTTGGCCTGAATTTGGGAGGGTGCGTTCCAGGTGATAAAGTGGGTGGGCGGCACGCAAGCCAGTACGCTGCTGCCGTCAATGCCCCGCCAAATAAAGTTGTTGTGGGGGAAGCGATTGGTATCATTCCAGGTGGACATTTTGTTGCTGACAAAGTAGTCCACACCGCATTTTTTCAAAATCTGCGGCAGAATCCAGCTATTGCCGAACACATCCGGCAGCCAAGCATTATTCACTCGCTTGCCAAACATACGCTGATAGGTCTGCTGGCCGTAAAGACACTGACGAATGAGACTCTCTGCCGCCGGGATATTGCAGTCCGGCTCCACATACATAGCCCCCACCGGCTCGAATTGCCCCCGGGCCACCTTCTCCTGCAATTCGGCAAACACATCCGGGTAATACTTCTCCAGTGTTTCATACACATAGGGCTGAGTGTGGGTGTACTTAAAGTCCGGGTAGCGGTCCATCAGCCGCAGCTGGATGAGCACCGTGCGCAAGTTCTTCTGCACCGCATGAATCCGCCGCCAGTAGTAGGCAATATCCAGGTGACTGTGGGCGATCAGCGCCACATCCCCGGCGCCTTTGTAAGTATCGTTAGCAAAGACCACATCGTTAAGATACGCCTGGCACGCTGCCACACCGGTCACACCATCATCGGTAAAGTCCAGGCAGTTCATGGCATTGTTCAGCTCCCGGTTCAGGAACGAACGGTAATCTTCATTAAACAGGTCACTGCCGGCAATATCCAGCAGCAGCTCAAAGTCATAGACCAAATTCTGCACGGCGTGATCCACAGTGCACAGATACGCGCCCTCAAAGATTTGGCGACAACCGCGAACAGACAGGCTCTCCGGGTTACGCTCATCATCCGGCTTGGAGCGGTTATAGCCCATCATCTCAAAATGCAGGGTCTCTCTGGTATCCGCATAGGGCGACAGCAGCATACGCTCCCGGTTAGGATCCACGCCGCCAACATAGCGGCCGTTGACCTTCACGCAAATTTCTGCCGCTGTTTTCAGAGAGAACCAAAGTTCCTGCCCCTGCAAGTGCTTTGGCACCTGCACATCCGCCGTCATAAAGGCGGTACCGTCCGGGGTGAAATACATATCCCCCCGCTTTAAGGGCCGTGGCTCACCGGGATAGAACTGGAATTCCATTTCCGCCACCTGGCGGGCGTCCCGAATCATCAGGTTTTGGATCTCCCACTTTTCGCTGTAAATATAGTGTTTCAGCCAACAGAAGCGCAGGTCCGTCCACTCCTCCGGGCGCATAGAGCGCCGTTCCACTTTAATATGTGCCATACCTGCACCTCCTTAACGATCCTGAAAATAGGGTTTCTTCCGCACCGGCTCCACCGTCAGCTGCAAATGCAGATCCGCCTTCAGCTGCTCTTCAATCCATGCCACGCACCGGTGAAGGATCAGGCACTTGGAGCACTCGCCACGAAAGCGCAGGGTCAAACGGTCACCCTCTAAAGATATAAATTCTACCCAGCCGCCGTCGCCTTGAATCTTTGGCGCCAGCACCCGGTCTATATACGCCTGTACGGCCTCTTTCTTCGCTGTCATATTCATTCTCCGATCATCTCTTTGATCTGCGCCTGCAAGGCGGCCAGGCGGCTGTGGGCGGCTGCTTTATCCGGATCCACAATGGAGTAGTACACCTTGATCTTCGGCTCCGTGCCGGAGGGGCGAACCGCCAGCCAGGAGCCGTCGGTAAACAGGAATTTCAGCACATTTTCCTTCGGCAGATCACCGATCCCCTTGGCAAAATCCTGTACCTGCTCCACACCGGCAAACATTTGATCCCCGCCGGCGCGGAAAGTCTGCATCAGCGCCCCGATCTTTTCGGCGCCGTCCTTGCCCTTCAGCACAAAGCTGTCCAACGCGTCCAAATAGTAGCCGTATTTCTCATAAACAGCATGCAGCGCGTCCACCAAAGTCTTGCCCTGATTTTTATACCAGGCGGCCATTTGGCAAATGAGCATAGCGGACACCACCGCGTCCTTATCCCGGGCGTGGGTACCCACCAGGTAGCCGTAACTCTCTTCATAGCCGATGACAAATTCCTTGTCCCCGGTCTGCTCGTAAGTATTGATTTTGTCGCCGATATACTTAAACCCGGTGAGGGTCTCCTCAATCTGCAAACCAAAACTGCGACCGATATTCGCGCCCAGATCACTGGTCACAATGGTCTTGACCAGCGTAGATTTTTCGTTCAGCTGCGCTTTCTTCATGGTCAGTACAAACTGCACCAGCAGTGCGCCGGTTTGGTTGCCGGTAAACAGCACATAATCGTCGCCGTCACGCACCGCAATGCCCACACGGTCACAGTCCGGGTCAGTGCCCAGCACCAAATCTGCTCCCTCTGCCTTTGCTTGAGCGATAGCCAAAGTCAGGGCGTCCTTTTCCTCCGGGTTGGGACTGCGCACGGTAGAAAAATTGCCGTCCGGCAGTTCCTGGGACTTGACCACAGATACATGCATATTCCGCAGCACCCGTCGCACAGGCACATTGCCGGTGCCGTGGAGCGGGGTATAAACGATCTTCAAATCCGACGGCTGCGTATATAGGCTCTGTTGCTCCACAGCAGCGATAAAGGCGTCCAGTTCCCTGTCCCCTACCGGATGGATATTTGCATGGTCGCTGCAAAAAGGAATGGCATTGTAATCGTCTACTGCGTTAATGTAATCCAGTGCTGCCGCCGCGTCTGCGGTGCACAGCTGGCAGCCCTTGGCGTCATACACCTTGTAGCCGTTATATTCCTTGGGATTGTGGGAGGCGGTGATCATCACCCCTGCGTCACAGTGCAAATACCGGGTGGTAAAAGACAGCACCGGCACCGGCACCAGCCGGTCGTACAGATACACCTGCAAACCGCAGTTTGCAAAAATGCCCGCCGCCGTCTTGGCAAAATCTGCCGAGTTGTTGCGGGAGTCGTAAGCGATAGCCACTTTCAAGTCCGCCTTGCCGGTGGATTTCAAATAATTGGCAAGGCCCAGGGTGGCCTTACCTACGGTGTAGCGGTTCATCCGGTTAGACCCGGCACCCATAATGCCCCGCAGGCCGCCGGTGCCAAAGGCCAGGTCCTTATAGAACCGATCCTCGATCTCTTTTTCGTCTGTCAGGCTTTCCAATTCCGCCTTGGTGTCCGGGTCGGCAAAGGTAAGCCACTGCCGGTATATCTCTTTGTAATTCATCCTATTATCCTTTACTTAAAGTACATATAAAATTGGCATTTAATCATACCGTTATACAGCTTGCGCCGCTTGTCCGCCTTGCGGCCAAAGCACTTTTCAAACTGTTCATCCGGCGAAATGACGCCGTAGCTCCAGCCCTTGCGAGGACTGAACTTCTCGCCCATTATGCGATAGAGCCGCTCCGCCTCTCGAATATCCAGCATACGCTCGCCGTAGGGCGGGTTGGTCACCAAGGTGCCCCGCTCCGTTTGGGGGTTAAAATCGGCAATATCCGCCGTGTCCAGGTACAGGTACTGCCCCACCCTGGCCCGCTTGGCATTGATGGCGGTCAATTCAATGGCGTGAGGATCCAAATCGGACCCGAACGCCTGAAAATCAATATCTGTCTTGATGCTCTCGTGGGCACGGGCGCGCTCCTGCTTCCAGGCCGCCTCCGGCACGAAGCCCCAGCGATCGCAGGCAAAATTACGGTTGATCCCCGGCGCCACATTGGCTGCCAGCATGGCACCTTCAATAAGAATCGTGCCGCTGCCGCAAAAAGGATCATACAAAGTGTGGTAATGCCGCAGGCGGGACAGGCTGCACAACGCCGCCGCCAAAGTCTCCCGAATGGGAGCGGCATTGCTCTCCGGCCGGTAGCCCCGCTTGTGCAGGCCGGTGCCGGTGGTGTCCAGCATAATGGTCACCTGGTCTTTCAGTATGGAGAACTGAATTTGGTGCACCGGGCCGGTCTCGTCAAACCAGTTGATGTGGTAGTCCTCTTTTAGGCTCTCTACCACAGCTTTTTTGATGATTTTTTGGCAGTCCGGCACACTGTGCAGGGTGGAGGAAATAGAGTACCCTTTCACAGGAAATGTGTCTGTACTGCCGATAAACTCGCTCCAGGGCAATCGCCGTACCGCCTGGAACAGCTCCTCAAAAGTCACCGCCGTAAAACGATCCAGTACAATCAGGATCCGCTCCGCAAAGCGGCTGTTGATATTGGCACGGGCCAGCATGGCCTGGTCGCCATTAAAGAACACCCGGCCGTTTTCGGCGGTCACCTCCCGGGCGTCCATTTGTCTTAATTCCTCTGCCACCAAGCCCTCCAGGCCCAGTAGACAGGGGGCAGTCATTTGTAATTCCATAAAATTAAAGTTCCTTTGTTGCGTGCCGGGTCACATGGCAGCCTACATTCACCGCCACCGGCAGCCCGGCAATGTGGGTGGCGTAGGTCTCAATATTTACACCCAGCGCTGTGGTTTGGCCGCCAAACCCCTGAGGCCCGATGTCCAGTGCGTTGATCTTCTCCAGCAGCTCCTGTTCCAGCGCCGCATAGTCCGGATTTGGATTGCGACGGGACAGTGGGCGACACAGCGCCTCCTTTGCCAGCAGGGCGCACTTTTCAAAATCGCCGCCGATTCCAACGCCGATCACCACCGGCGGGCAGGGATTGGACCCGGCCTTTTGCACAACGCCCACAATGTAATCCACCAGGTCCTGCCGTGTGGCGGCAGGGGTAAACATACGCAGAGCGCTCATATTCTCGCTGCCAAAGCCCTTAGGTGCTACTGTCAGCCGTACCCGATCCCCGGGCACCAGGCGGGTGTGGATCACGGCAGGCGTATTGTCGCCGGTATTTACCCGGTCAAAGAACGGGTCTCGCACTACGCTCTTGCGCAGCAGGCCGTCCGTATAGCCGGCAGATACGCCGGCGTGCACCGCCGCCTCAAAGTCGCCGTCAATGTGCACATCTTGCCCAATTTCTGCAAACACAACGGCCATACCGGTGTCCTGACAAATGGGCAGATCCAGTTCTTTGGCTGCTGCCAAATTGTTCTCTAAATCACCGAGAATGCTCTTGGCCGTCGAATTCGGCTCCGTGTGGCGTGCACAACCGATACACTGTACCAGATCCTCCGGCAGCACTTTATTGGCCGTGATGCACAGCTGCCGCACCGCCGCGGTGACCGCTTCTGCTTTGATCTCTCTCATACGCTTGTCCACCTTTTTGCAATAAAAAAGAGGGCGCAGCAAAAAGTACTAACCTGATTGCTGCCCCCTTGTATTTGTTCTGTTTATTCCGTGCCGGAAATATCGTAAAACACGATTTCGTCGCCTTTTACATAGCCCTTCTCCCGGGCTTTTTGCTCAATGTAGTCATCCTTATTGTCGGCGCCTACCACTTCTTCCAGTCGGGCATTTTCCTGCTGGACGGAAGCCAGTTGGGCAGTCAGGGTCTGCTTTTGCTTTTGCATGCGGCTAATGTCCGCAGACTGATTCACCAGAGTCACACTGCAATAGAGAAACAGCACCACCATAGGCACCACCAAAAGCAGGCGCAGATACTTACTCCGCTTCATGGAGTTCTTCAAATTTTGAATCATACTCAACACTTCTTTGTTCCGGCGCAGCCGTGGCTGCGAGATGTCTTTTTCTTTTCCGTTTTCGCTTTCGTGCGTTTAATTTATTATATAATATATTATAGGGGGATTGCAATAGTTTTTTTGCTTTTTCTTGCAGGATTTTCCGTTTTTTTCGCCGATTATTGCGTTTGCCCGCCAAGCGCTTCCCCAGGCGTGCCCACAGGTGCCCGGTCAGCGTGCCAAGCGTAAAATATCCACAGGCAAAACCACCGCCGCATACCACTAGACAAAAGGCACGGATCACCCCGTCGGTGTAGGCCAAAAACAGCGTATAGCAACTAAAGGCGGCAACCAACCACCATAGCACATCCGCTAAAAATGTTGCTCGCCTGCTCCCCCACACGCTACGCCAAAACCGCAGCACATCATAGAAGATGAAAAGCACCAGTCCCAATAGGAAAAAGGCCCATAGCGCCTTAACCATGGAACAGACGGCCAAACAATCCGCCGCCCTCCCGGTGCTGGGTATAGAGCAGCGCCGTAACCTTGCCGGTGATCTGCATACTGCCGCACTCCAGGTCCAGCGCCTCCACATGCAGCAGCTCACCCTTTACTGTCAATTCCCCAAAATCCGTAATTACCGTGATTTCTTCTTCATTAAAAGCGTCCACATCGGTCACGCCGGTAAGGGTCAACTTTTCCCGATCGCACAGGGTCAGGCTGTGACCGGTCGTCTTTTTCTGTTCCATAAAAAAATCACCCGATAGAGCCTATGCGCTCCGGCGGGTGATTATGTCAGTCCAGGGGTTCATACATAAGGGCGGCGTCCTCTTTCAGCGCGTGCTCCTGCACGGCCTTGACCAAGTAGGTGTGGCAGTTTTGGCCCAGAGCCACCTCAATCTTGTCCCCAACCTTTACATCGTAGGACGCGCGCTGCACCTTGCCGTTCACGCTGACGCGTCCGGCGTCGCAGGCCTCGTTGGCCACCGTGCGGCGCTTGATGATTCGACTGACTTTCAGGTACTTATCCAGTCGCATACTGACCTCCAAAAAAGACAGGCACCCGCAAGATACGGATGCCTGCACATAAAAACAAGACTTATTTCACAGCGTCCTTAAGCGCGGAGCCGGCCTTGAAAGACGGAACCTTTGCCTCGGGAATCTGGATGGTCTCCTTGGTGCGGGGGTTCAGGCCGGTGCGGGCAGCACGGGTCTTCACATCAAAAGTACCAAAGCCAACCAGAGCAACCTTGTCGCCCTCAGCCAGTGCGTCGGTGATGGAAGCCAGAACAGCGTTTACTGCGGCTTCAGCGTCTTTCTTGGAAAGTTCGGTCTTTGCAGCTACGGCAGCTGCCAGTTCAGTTTTGTTCATTTACATTTCCTCCATTTCCGATTGATCGGATAATATTTGTTTTGCTTCGTCCCAAAGGGCGTCCAGCGCCTGCAAGGAAGACGATTTCATCTCCATGCCGCGCTCCGCTGCCAGCTGCTCCACCAGCACATAGCGGGAAAGGAACTTGTCCGTGGCTGCGGTCAAGGCCTCTTCACTGTCTACGCCGATAAAGCGGGCAATATTTACGCAGGAGAACAGCACATCGCCGAATTCGTCCGCAATGCTGCTAGGCTCTCCTTGGTCCAAAGCGATTTTGAGCTCGTTAATCTCTTCATCCAGCTTGTCCATTGCGCCGGAGCGATCCGGCCAGTCAAACCCTTGCTTCGCGGCCTTATGCTGCACTTTTTGGGCGCGCATCAGTGCCGGCAATTCCCGGGGAATACTCACCATGGACTGGCTGACTTTTTTCATTCCTTTTTCTTTTAACTTGGCAGCGTCCCAGCTGGCAAGCGCGTCGTCCGTATTCTCGGCCTTTACATCGCCAAACACATGGGGATGACGGAAAATCAGCTTTTTGCAAATCCCGTCCGCTACATCGTTAAAATCAAAGCGACCTGCTTCTGCCTCCATTTGGGCATGAAGCGCAACCTGAAGCAACACATCGCCCAGCTCCTCCTGCAATCCCGCAGTGCTCTGCCGGTTGATGGCCTCAATGACCTCATAGGTCTCCTCAATAAAATTCTTCTTGATCGAAGCATGAGTCTGCGCCTGATCCCAGGGACAGCCGCCGGGGGCACGGAGCAGCGCCACAATGCGAATTAAATCCTCCGTATTATAGTGCTCTTTGCGTATAAAATCCAATGCCATACCGACGCCTCTTTTGATCAACTCGTTCCAAGAAATTATATATGATACAACGGGAAATTTCAAGTAGCCAAGCGGTTTTTTTTACCTTTCTCCGGCAAAATGCAGATCTTTTGTGGAAAGTGTACCAAAGAGCAGCAACAAAATTGTTAGAACTGCCGAAAATAAAACCGCAGATAAGACAAAATTCCAGGTATTTTGCAGCTGGGTAAAGAACACACCGGCCACACCTTTCACCGTCAGACAAGTAAAAATCACCGCCAGTACCGGCTTTGCGAACACCTCTGTCCAGGAGAATTTGACCTTGGTGATCCTACGCATCAGCACCAAACAATAGACGGAAAGAAACAAAAATGAAACAGCAGTGGCGACAGCTGAGCCGTAAAGATGGAACCGCCCGTTGGGGATCAAAAGAAAGTTCAGCCCCACCCGCAGCACCGCCGTCAGAGAAAGCAACCGTTTGGCATAGCCCAGCGCCTGCAAAGCGAATACACAGGTAGAGGATAGAGCTGCCGGCAGCGCAGTAAAGGCAAACCAAAACAGCAGTTGGTGGCACCCCAGTACCAGGTCCGGTGACGAAGTGCCGTAAAACAAAGACAGCACCTCATAAGAGAACAGCGCCAATCCCCCACTGCCGGCGGCGCCTAAGATCACCGTATATTTCAGGATACCCGCATACAGGCTGCCAAAACGAGCGGACTGGTCCTGGTAAGCGCCGGACAGCGCCGGAACCGCCGCCACCCCCAGCGCCATGGTTAAGGACGGCACCAGGTGGGCAAAATCCTGCACGGTAGAATACAGGCCGTACACATAAGTAACCACATCTTTTTCCGCTACCTTGGTCAGCGACAGCGGCACTGCAAAGATTTGCTGCAACTGCGCCGTACCGCACAGCCCCAGACACATCTGTACACTGGCAGTATCTGCAAAGCCGGACAGGCTCTGGATCACCGTTGCCACCACCAGCGGCAGGGCAAACCGTACCAGCTCTCGGGTCGCGCCACCGGGCAACTGCTGCCGCGGCAGACGGTGTGGATACCGGAACCGATCGTACAGCGCCGCATACACCCAAGCCGCCAACGCCCCCAGGGTAACCCCCAGCATGGCGCAGGCTGCTGTTACCGGGTACATCATAGACAGAGCCGCCGTCTCGCTCTCTGCCCGATTGCCCAGTACCATGCCGGTATCCAAGTAAATTTGGTACAGCCGCCCCAAAGACAGCTTGGCAAACAGCAGACCGAACACCATCTTGAACAATGCTTCCAGTACCTGGCAAACAGAAGTCGGAACCATATTCAGGTGTCCTTCCGCAAAGGCACGGTGGGCTGCCGCCATGGCGGAAAAAAGCGCCGAAGGCGCCAGGATCAGCACCGTATAAACCGCTTTTGGCGCACCGGCCACCAGCCGGGTGTACGGTCCGGCCAACAGCACCATCAGTGCCGTTCCGGCAAGACCTACCCAAAAAAACAACCCGCAGGCACTGCGCTGCAAGGCCGCCACCCGGGCACTGTCACCGGTAGCACGGTACTTGCTCACCAGCCCGGACAACGCAACGGGAAAGGCGCCCAATGTGATGGCATGCACCGGCATAAACAGCGTATAAGCCGTAGAGAAGTAGCCCCGCCCGGTGCCGCCGATCAGGCCGGTCAGCGGGATTTTATACACTGCACCAATGACCTTAACGGCAGCCGTAGCTACCAACAGCAGCCCTGCAGCGGACAGGTACTTTTGTTTGGTTGTCAGTTCCATTCCATCACCCGGTGTGAAAAAAGAGCAGCGCACAGACCATAGGGTCCATACACTGCTTTCTTCTTCCTCTATTTGCGTGGCGGTTAGGATACGCTCACATCGTCATCACTAACAGTGGTGACCGTCGGATTCTTGGCGGCCTCAAGCTCCGCCGTCAGCTGATCCAGCTTGGTACGCAGAGCGGTGATCTCCGCCCCACAGCTCTCCAACGCCTCCGTCTGCTGCAACTGAGGTTGCTGCACCGCTTCATACGCCAGTCGGCCGTATCTCTCATACGCTTTACTCAGCTTGGCCTTTATATCCAGACACTCCACTTTTTTGCGGGACAGTTCCAAAGCCTCCGCACTTCTTTTGCTGACTTCCTCCGTAAAGGTACGGGTACGACTCAACATATCGTCTAAATCAAAATTAGAAATCTTGGCACCGGAGAACACATCGTCCATATTGCCAAAAAGATCACCGAATTTCTTAGCCATAATATCCCTCCGTATTGTTATTATATTACAGAGGGTAAAGAATTGCAATACAAGTTGCAAAGATTTTGTAGAATTACGCTATACAATCCGCCGACAATGTCTATTTCTACCATCTGTTTAATCATATTCCGCATAAAAGCCGGGTATGCGTTTTTTGCGCTCCAACAGGGTGTCAAAATCCCGAATGTACTCATAGGGGTATTTATAATTATAAATCCGCTCGATCATACCGCTGTTTTGGCCTCGCAGTTTGGTCACCGCACCGGCGCCAACTGCCAAAACCGTGTGGGTTTCGTCCATCATATACACATTATAGAGACAATCATAACCCGGCTTGCACCAGCCTACATTCTCCAGATTGCCCAGAGATTTGCTCTGCCGGTACATGTAGTAGGGATAGTACCCGGCGCCGTGGAGGGTCTGCCCGGCATAGTCCACCATATTGGACACAGTGAGCCGATCTTTCAAATCAAAGGTCTGTTCTCTTGTAACCATATAGGCAGAGGTTTTCAGAGCCAAGGTGTGCACGGTGATGGACTCTGCCTGCAAGTCCAGCGCCGTTTGAATACTGCGCTGAAAAGACGGTAGATCGTCCTCCGGCAACCCGGCGATAAAGTCCATATTGATATGGTCAAAGCCGCAATCCCGCGCCAGCGCAAAGGCGTCCAGCGTTTGCTGCGCCGTGTGGCGGCGACCAATGGCCTCCAACACCTTGTCGTTAAAGCTCTGGGGGTTAATGCTGATCCGCTGCACGCCGGCGGCTCGAATGACCTCCAGCCGCTCCCGAGTGACCGTGTCCGGTCGACCGGCCTCCACTGTGTATTCCATCAGGTGCGAAAGGTCAAAATTCTGTTCAATGGTGCTGAAAATGCGCCCTAAATCCTGCGCCGATAATGTGGTGGGCGTGCCGCCGCCGAAATACACGGTGGCCAGCTCCAACCCCAATTCTTTGGCGTACTTGGAGGTCTCCTCCAGCTCCCGCAGCAACAGATCCACATAAGGGGTCATCAGCTTGTGGGTCTTTTCAATCGAATGAGACACAAAAGAGCAGTAAGCGCACCGGGTGGGGCAAAACGGAATAGACACATAGAGAGAGAACGACTTTGGCCCGGAGCGAGCAATGGAGCGGTTCTCATGGAGCATCACCTCATGTGCCAACTCCGCCTTGCTTTTTTGGGTCAAAAAGGCAGTCTGGAAGTGTGCAACCGCCGCATCGTCCCCCATTTGGGCGCACAGCCGGTGCATCAATTTAGCCGGGCGCACGCCGTACAGCACGCCCCAAGGGGGCGCAAAGCCTAATATACCGCTAAGCAGCCGATAAAGGGTAACGGACAGCACCAGGTGCTCCTCGTCTGCCGGTTCCGGCTTGGCTGTTGTCTCCCGGTACACATCGTATACCTTGGCAGACACGAAAAAGGACCCGTCCGTCTCCCGACGGGTGGTGACCACCACCGGGTCCTCCTCCCCCTCCAAACGGATCTTCTCATGGGGGAAGAAGGTGATGCACAGGTTCTTCATATCAAATTCATAAGGGTGGTTAATGACGCGTAAAATCATAATTTCTTCATATACGGGTTATGTTGCCGTTCAAAATTTAGGGTGGAAAAGCGATCGTGGCCGGGATAGACGGTGTAGTCCCCGGGCAGGGCCGCCAGTTTTTGCAAGCTATCCATAATTTCTCTACTGCTGCCGCCGGGAAAATCCGTGCGCCCGCAAGAGCAGAAAAACAGCGTGTCACCGCTAAAAATACAGTGCTCTGTAATGTAACACACACCGCCGGGAGTGTGACCGGGCGTGGCCAGCACGGTAAAGGCCGTATTGCCCAAGGTGACGGTATCGCCGTCCTGCACCAAAATATCCGCCTGCGACGGCGCCTGAGAGAGGAACGAAAACGCCGCCAGAGACTTGCGAGAGGAAGTGAGCATCGGGGCATCCTCGGCGCTGATGACGACCTTGGCGCCGGTGGCAGCCTTTACCGCCGCTACGCCGCCGATGTGGTCAAAATGGCCGTGGGTCAGCAGAATATAATCCAGCTTGGCGTCGCCGATAAAATCTTTCATCTTGTCGCTGTATTCCGTGCAATCCACCAGGGCACTGCGGCCGCTGGCTTCGTCCGTAACCAGGTAGCAGTTGTTCTGCAACTGGCCAAAGGTGGCTGATTTGATCTGCATTATTTTAAGTCCTTTGTGTCAAGTATAATGGTCACCGGGCCGTCATTTAGGAGTGTCACCGCCATATCGGCGCCAAACACACCGGTTTCAATATGGGATACGCCCTGCTCCCCCAGTGCCCGGGTAAAGTATTCGTACAATTCGTTGGCCTGTGCCGGCGGGGCGGAACGGGTAAAGCTGGGGCGCCGCCCGTGGGTGCAGTCCGCACACAGGGTAAACTGGCTCACCACCAGCACCCCGCCGCCAATGTCTAAGAGCGACAGGTTCATCTTGCCGTTTTCATCTTCAAAGATCCGCAAGTTGGCAATTTTTTTTACCAGCTTGTCTGCCTCTACTCGAGTATCCCCTTCGGCCACGCCCAGGAGAATCAACAGCCCCTGTTCGGTGGCGCCCACGGTCTTGCCATCTATTTCCACTTTGGCGTGCTGCACACGCTGTAAAACGGTAATCATCGTCCTGCACCTCGCTCAATATGATACACACTGGGTATCTTCTTCAAAATCTTGACCACATTTTCCAGGTGTTCCCGGCTGTTTACCGACAATGTCAGGGTGGTCAGGCAGTTGCCTTCGTTAATGGGTCTGGCATTGATAGACTGGATCTTCACATGGGCCTTGGACATGGCGTTGGCAATATCCAGCACCAAGCCGTCCCGGTCAATGGCGTAGACTTCCAAGGTAGACATGGTCTCCACCTGCACAGAGTCGTCCCACCGAGCCTTGACCCAGCGCTCCGGTTCCGGGCACTCTGCCAAATCTCGCGGCACATTCACACAATCCCGCCGATGAATGGTCAGCCCGTGCCCCCGGGTGATAAAGCCGATGATCTCCTCACCGGGCACCGGCGCACAGCAACGGGCCATATTGATCAGGCAGTTGTCAATGCCCTCCACGATTACACCGCCGCTGCTGCCGCCGGATTTGCGGGGGCGCTCCGGCGCTTTTGCCGGTTGGGCAGACTCCTCCGCCTGGCGCCAGTTGCGGTTATATTCGTCCTTGATACCGGGCATCATACGGCTGATGACCAGCCCGCCATAGCCCACGGTGGCGTAGAAATCCTCCACGGAAGCGCAGTGCTGGCGCTCGGCAATCCGCTGCAAAAAGGCGTCGTACTGCTCGCCGTCCAGGCGGATAAAGTTCCGCCGCAGCTCTCGATCCACCTCAGCCTTACCCTGGACGATGTTCTCGTCCCGCCGCTCTTTCTTGAACCAGGAGCGAATTTTGGACCGGGCTTCGCCGGTGGTCACCACTTTCAGCCAGTCTCTGGACGGACCTTTGCCCGGCTGATTGCTGGTAAGCACCTCGCAGATCTCGCCGGTTTTCAGTTTATAGGTAATAGGTACGATCTTGCCGTTGACCTTGGCGCCGGTCATGCGGTTGCCTACTGCCGAGTGAATGGCGTAGGCAAAGTCGATCACCGTGGCGCCGCTGGGCAAAGTCTTAATGTCCCCATTGGGGGTAAACACAAAGATCTCATCCGAGGACAGGTCGCCCTTAATGTTGCGCACCAAATCCTCAGCGTTGGTGGATGCCTCACCGGTCTCCAGCATTTTATGGATCCACTCCAACCGATTGTCGATGGAGTCCTTGCCGCCTTTGCCCAGCTTATACTTCCAGTGGGCAGCAATACCGTACTCTGCCGTGCGGTGCATATCCCAGGTGCGAATCTGAATTTCAAAGGGAATGCCGCCGGGGCCAAGTACCGTAGTGTGCAGGGACTGGTACATATTGGGCTTGGGGGTAGAGATATAGTCCTTAAACCGACCGGGCAGGGGCGTAAACATATCGTGCACTATACCCAAGGCATTGTAGCAGTCGATCATAGAGTCCACGATAATGCGCACGGCGTAAATGTCAAAGATTTGTTCAAAATCCTTGCCCTTGATATACACCTTGCGGAAGATTCCGTGGACGGACTTCACCCGGGAGGTGATCTGAACATTCTTCATGATCGGCTCTAACTTGGCGCGGATTTGCGCCTTAATATCCGCTAAGAAACGCTCGCCCTCCACCTGCTTCAAGCGCAGGTTCTGCTCAATTTCCTTATAAGCAATCGGATCCAGGTAAAAAATCGCCAGATCCTCTAATTCCTCTTTAATGGCACGAATACCAAGGCGATGGGCAATGGGGGCATAAATCTCCAGCGTTTCCAGGCTCTTCTCCCGCTGCTTATACGGGGGCCAAAACTTGGCGGTTCGCATATTGTGCAGCCGGTCCGCCAGCTTAATGATAATCACCCGCACATCCCGGTTCATGGCCATAAACATTTTGCGAATGTTCTCCGCCTGCACTTCCTCCCGGGTAGACAGGGGGATCTGACCCAGCTTGGTTACGCCGTCCACCAACAGCGCCACCTCCGGGCCAAACTCGCGGGAGATATAGTCAATGTCATAGGGCGTGTCTTCTACCACATCGTGGAGCAGCGCGCCGATAATACACTCATTGTCCATGCCCAGGTCAAACAGGATTTTCGCCACCGCCACCGGGTGCATAATATACGGCTCCCCGGAACGGCGAAACTGCCCTTCGTGGGCAGAGCGGGCCAAGGAATAAGCCTTTTCGATCCGGGCGCTGTCATACTGGGGTTTCTTTTGTATTTCCGCAAAGAACGGCGCAAACCCATCGTCATAGGGTTTATGGTCCGCCGTCTGTTCCGGGGGCAGCTCTGCCGCTGCCGGCACCGGGGGTATTGTTTTTTTATTCTCCAAGGCTTGCACCCTCTCTCAGTTTTCGCAAAATAGGCGTGGCTTCCAAATCAACCTTGCCCGCAGGCTGTGCCAGGCGAATTTGGCTTTTACCACGGCGAATCAGTCCCGCCTGGTGCAGGGCTTTCAGCGCCACTTGCACCTGTCCGTAGGTTGCCCCTTTTTGCAGGGCAAAATACAGCTCCTCGGTGCCAAAATCCCAACCGCCCCGGCTCTTTAAGAACCGATATACCGCGGCGCACACCTGCCGATCCGGGTATACCGGGTATTGGTGGGTACCGTTTTGCAAAAAGGTTCTGTAATCATAAAGCTCGTTAAAATACCGGTCATCGTCCGTGCCGCTGCGGCGCACATCTGCCGCCCGCACAGAAAGATAGACTTTGCCCTTATAGGGATTTTTAGAAATCTGTACCGCGCAGTCGATAAAATCACCGGGCACATAGGGGAAGTCTTCTGGCTTCACCCCAAACTGCACAATTCGCAGACGGCGGCCCTTTTTCTCCGCCTCCAGACGCAAGTGCTTGCCCTCTGCCCCCAGGGGGCCGACAGACACCAGCTGCAAGTGAAACAGGCCAAACAGCGCCGCCGGATTGTCTGTGCCGCAAGGCTCCAGCAGCTGCAAACTCTCTGCCAAATCTAAGGTCAAGTACGCCGGGGACAGCTTACAGTCCAGATGCAGCTGCAAAGCCGGCATACGAGGATATTCCTTTTCAGCATAAGCGTTGATGGCTCGGGCAAAGACAGGAATATCTGCCACTGCCAAGCCCATACCCGCAGCCATGGGATGACCGCCAAAGCGCGTGAGCACATGGCTGCACGCCGCCACTGCCCGGTACAGGTCAAAGCCCTCAATGCTCCGGGCGGAACCGCAGGCGGTGCCGTCCGCCTTCATATCCAGCACCACAGTGGGTTTGCCGTAGCGCTCTACCAAGTGGGAAGCCACAATGCCGATGACCCCCGGATGGTAATCCGCCCCGGCCACCACCAGTACACGCTGGCGCAAGGGTGCCGGATCCGCAGCCAGCTTGGCAGTAATATCATCTATGATTTTACGTTCCAGCTCTTGCCGCAGGGCGTTATCGTCGCACAGCTGACGGGCGCGCGCCGCAGCCGTTTCTTCATCCTCCGCCAGCAGCAGTTCCAGCGCCCGCAGGGCACTATCCATTCGCCCGGCTGCGTTAATGCGTGGGCATAGCTTAAAGGCCACATCGGTGCCGCTCAGCTCTTCTCCGGCTCCGGCCGCCTGTAACAAGGCATATACGCCGGGGCGCGGTTCCTCTTGCAGGGTTCGCAAACCGGCCTGCACCAACGCCCGGTTCTCCCCTACCAAGGGAACCAAATCACCCACAGTGCCGATGGCAACCAGGTCGCCGAACTGCTCCAACAATTCCGCCGGCTCACCGTCATACAAGCAGCAAGCCAGCTTAAAGGCCACGCCCACCCCGCAAAAATCCGTAAAGGGCAGCTGATTGTCCGTTCTGTGTGGGTTCACCACGGCCTCTGCGCGGGGCAGCTGCTCTCCTACCTGGTGGTGGTCGGTCACCACCAGTTGCATACCCAGCCGGTAGATATACTCTGCCTCGTCCAAAGACGAAATACCGTTATCCACCGTGACAATCAAGCCGGTGCCTTTGGCGGCCAGGGTGTCAATGGCGCCTTTGTTTAGGCCGTAGCCCTCTGTCTCCCGATCCGGGATATAGTAGATCACATTGCCGCCCATGGCCTCTAAAAAAGAGTATAGCAAAGCTGTGGCGGTCACACCGTCACAGTCATAATCTCCGTACACGCATATTCTTTCGCCGCTGTCCAGCGCCTGTTGCAGTCTGGCAGCAGCCGCCTCCATATCCGCAAAGCCCTCCGGAGCGCATAGCGCCTGACCGGGGTGGAGGAATTCCTGCACCGCCAGGTCGTCCGTCAGTCCGCGAGACACCAGCAAAAATGCCAAAAACGGGTCGATATTGAATTGTTCGCTAATGGCAGAGGCAGCCTCTTTGTCTGCCTGCCGAATCACCCATTTTTTATGCAGCATTATGTATTCTTATCCACCTGGTGGAATTTTTTCAGATTGCCGGCTTTTTCGGCGCGCTTGTCCAGCTCCGCCTGAATGTCCGCCGGGGTAATGCCCTGATTGGCCATCATGACAAGGGTGTGGTAGATCAGATCCGTGATCTCATACACCGTCTCGTCCTTGTCGTTATTCTTGGCGGCAATGACCATCTCGGTGCATTCCTCGCCCACTTTCTTCAAAATTTTGTCGATGCCCTGGTCAAACAGGTAGCAGGTATAAGACCCCTCCTGCCGATCCGCCCGACGATCCAGAATCACCTGATATTCACGCTCAATCGCAGTCATTGAAATTGCCCTCCATCTTGGTATAAAAACAGCTGTGGTGCCCGGTGTGGCACGCGGCGCCGGTCTGCTCCACCTGCACCAATAGGGTGTCGTTATCGCAGTCGCTGTACATGGCCACCACCTTTTGCAGGTGGCCGCTGGTGGCGCCTTTATTCCAAAGCGTCTGCCGGGAGCGGGACCAAAACCAAGTATAGCCGCTCTCCAGGGTGCGCTTTAAGGATTCTTGATTCATATAAGCCAGCATCAGCACCTGGCCGGTAGAGGCCTCCTGCACCACCGCAGGGATCAACTCGCCCTTGGCAAAATACTGCTCCAAATCTTCTGTCATTTGCAAATACCTACCGCTTCCCGCAAATCCAGCGTCTTTTTATAAATGCACTTGCCGCAAATGGTGCCATACATTTTTTTATCTTTCATCACCAAAATATCCGTAATGGTGGTAACGCCGCCGCTGGCGATCACATTGCAGCTGACCGCCTTGTTCAGCCGATCCAGCCCTTGCACATCCGGGCCGCTGAGGGTACCGTCCCGACCAATATCCGTATAGATAATGGTGGCAACGCCCATCTTCTCCATGGCCTTTGCCAGGTCGATAAAGTCCATTTGGGAATCCTCGGTCCAGCCCTCGGTGGCCACCATACCTTGCTTGGCGTCGATCCCTACGGCAATCTTGTCCCCATAGGCGTCTACCGCCTGCTGCACCAGCTCCGGATTTTTAAGGGCAACGGAGCCGAGAATGACCCGATCCACGCCCCGATCCAGGTAGAACGCAATATCCTCCATGGTGCGAATACCGCCGCCAACTTCCACTTTCAGCGGGGTGTGCTCCACCACCTGCAAAATCGGGTCTGTGTTTACCGGCTTCTTTTGCAGGGAGCCGTCCAGATCCACCATGTGCACCCAGGTGCAGCCCACCCGGGCAAACTGCTTGGCAGTACTCAGTACATCCTCTGCCACCTGCTCTGCGGTGTCAAAATCGCCCCGCAGCAGCCGCACCGGCTTACCGTCCATAATATCAATGGCGGGAAAAATAATCATAAGTCGTTACCCTCTCTAATTTTGTTTATAATACGCCCTTGGTAGACAACACCGCACCGCCGGTGGGCTGTACCGCGCCGTGCAGGGCGTGACCAACAGCCTTAAAGACAGCCTCAATTTGGTGATGGGCGTTGGTGCCGTAAGGCACATCAATATGCAGAGTGATCCCGGCGTTCACCGCAAAGGCGCGCCAAAATTCCTCTGTTACGCAGGTTTCATAATCGCCGCACCGCTCCTGCTGGAATGTGGCGCGGAACACCAAAAACGGCCGATTGGACAAATCCAGAACGCACCGTGCCAGGCTCTCGTCCATCGGCACCGCAAAACTGCCGTACCGGGCAATGCCGCCAAAGTCGCCCAGCGCCCGGCGCAGTGCCTGCCCCAGCACAATACCGGTATCTTCTACCGTGTGATGGGTGTCTACCTCCAGGTCTCCCTGCACCGTCAGCTGCAGCCCAAAGCCGCCGTGCACCGCAAAGGCGGTAAGCATGTGATCAAAAAAGCCGTTGCCGGTGGACACGGCCACTTCCCCGCCGTCCAGACACAGGGTGACCGCAATTTGGGTCTCTTTCGTATTTCGTTCTACCGTTGCCGTTCGCATAAACCGCACCTCTTATTCAAACCGTACTTTTATAGAGTTGGCGTGGGCGGTCAGGCCCTCCGTCTCTGCCAAAAGCATAATATCGTCCTTGGCCTTTTTCAGCTCTTCAGGGGTGTAATAAATAAAGGATGACTTCTTCACAAAGCTATCTACCGACAGAGGCGAAAAGAACCGAGCCGTACCGCTGGTGGGCAGCACATGATTGGGGCCTGCGTAATAATCGCCCAAGGGCTCCGGGGACCAATTGCCCAGAAATACAGAACCGGCGTTATCCACCATACCGATATATTTCAGCGGCTCAGCCACGCACAATTCCAAGTGCTCCGGCGCCAATTCGTTCGCAAAATCCAGCGCCTGGCGCAAATTGTCGCACACAATGATTTCACCGTAGTCGTCAAAGGATTTTTGAATGATCTCCTGCCGCACCAAGGTCTTGATCTGCCGGTCAATCTCCCGCAGCGTGTTCTTAGCCAAAGACTCGGAAGTGGTTAGCAAAATGGCAGAAGCTCGCATATCGTGCTCCGCCTGGCTCATCAGGTCTGCCGCCAAGAAGGAGGCGTCCGCCGTAGAGTCCGCCACAATGAGAATTTCGCTGGGGCCTGCCACCATATCAATATCCACCACGCCGTACAGCAGCTTTTTGGCCGTGGCCACAAAGATATTGCCGGGACCGACGATTTTATCTACCTTGGGGATTCGCTGGGTACCGTAGGCCAAAGCAGCCACCGCCTGGGCACCGCCCACTAAGAACACCTTATCCACACCGGCCACCGCGGCCGCCGCCATAATATTGGGATTGGGATTGCCGTCCTTGCCGGGCGGGGTCACCATAATGATTTCCTGTACACCGGCGATCTTGGCGGGAACGGCGTTCATCAGCACAGAGGAGGGATACGCCGCCGTGCCACCGGGCACATAAATGCCTACACGCTTCAGCCCGCGAATACGCTGGCCCATAATGACGCCGCTTTCCTTGGTAGTCATCCAGCTTTGCTGGGCCTGGCGCTGATGGAAGTCATAGATATTTTGCTGCGCTTTCACCACAGCGTCCTTAAAGGCCGGGTCTACCTGATCTAAAAAGGCATGGATCTCGTCCTTGTCAAATTCGATTTTCTTAGGCACGCTGCCGTCAAACCGCACGGTGTACTCCCGCACAGCCTCGTCACCGCCCTCTTTTACACCATTGATAATGGTGGTCACCGCCTCGGTGATCTTGGGATCCGTCTCCCCTGCCCGCTGTTTCAGCTGCGCCAAAAGCTGGTATTCGACCACGCCGTTTGCTTTTGTGATTTTCATTGTTCTACCCTCTTTCAACCCACTTGCGCTGCCAGTTCAATATCATGCAGGAACGCCTCAATCTCGTCCTTGCGCAGCTTCATAGAAGCCATATTCACGATCACCCGCGCAGAAATGGGCATGATCTTCTCTACCACTTCCAGACCGTTCTCCTTTAAGGTGGAGCCGGTCTCCACAATATCCACAATGCCGTCTGCCAGCCCCAGGAGCGGCGCCAGTTCCACGCTGCCCTCGATCTTGATCACATCCACATCCATACCCTTGGACTTAAAGAATTCTTTCGCCACCTTAGGGTATTTGCTGGCCACGGTTTTGCGCTTGTAGCCGCTGAAGAAATCCGTGCCCTTCTTGGTCGCCAGGGCAAAGGCGCAACGGCCGATATTCAGATCCAGCACTTCATAGAATGCACTGCCGTGCTCCACAATGGTGTCTTTGCCTACAATGCCAATGTCGCACACGCCGTGCTCCACATAAGTGATCACATCCGGCGCTTTGGACAGTACCGCCTCGTACGGATCCACCGGCAAGATCAGCCGACGGCCTTTATTCTCCAGAGCCTCCGTGTTCAGCCCCATGGTCTTAAACATCTGCACAGACGCCTTTTCCAGCCGTCCCTTAGTCAGTGCAATGCGCAGCGGGCGATCCAAATTAATCTCCTCGTGGAGCACATCGGTCACCGCCGACACATCCACCGCAAAGCCGATGGCCGGTTTGTCCGTGCCAAATTCGCCCAGCAGATTGTCATACCGACCGCCGGACAGCACTGTCAGACCGCTGCCCTGCACATACCCGCGAAAGATCACGCCGGTGTAGTAGTTAGAACGATTAACAATGCCCAAATCCAGCAGCACCTGCTCCTGCAAACCTGCGGCGCACAGCGTGTCGTACAGTGTTTTAATATACTGCAAGGAGGCGTCTGCGCCGCCCTCGGTATACAGTTCCCGCGCTTCGTCCAGCACCTCCGGGCCGCCAAACAGCCGAGGCAGCCGCCGCAGCACCCGGGTCTCTCTGCAATCCTCCAAGGTATCCAGCAAATCGCCCAGCGCTGCAAAGTTCTTTTGCTCGATCAAGTGGCAAATTTCTGCCTTCACCGCCGGCTTTACATTCAGATTGCGCAGCACCGCACCAAAGTACCCGGCGTGGCCCAACTCGATCTTAAAGCCCGGCACTGTGCTTTGCATAGCGCGGCAAGCCAGCGTAATGACCTGAATATCCGCCGCCATAGAGCCGTCGCCAATAAGTTCAATGCCGCTCTGCGCCACCTCGTCGGTGCGCCCGGCCAGCTCCTTGGTGCGCACAAATACACTTTGATTGTAATAGAGACGCACCGGAAAGGCGTCCTCCGACAGTCGAGTAGCCACCAGGCGGGCAATGGGCAGGGTGTTGTCCGGCCGTAGCACAGTGGTTCTGCCCCTATTATCCGTCAGCTTATACATCTCGTCTGCATCCAGCCCGGCATCGCAACTGTTGAACACATCAAAAAACTCCAATGTGGGAGTGATCACCTTGCGGTAACCGTTAGCCTCATATAGCCCGGTCAGGGCGTTCTCTACCCGGCGGCGATCGTCGCACTCCTCAAACAGCAGATCACGGCTGCCCTCCGGGGTCACTTTTGCATATTGTTTCATGTTGTTTTCCTCGCTTTAGTACGCTAATGTGGTAATATGCTACCATACAAAAGAGCGTTTGTCAAGCCCGGACTTAAAAGAGAGAAATTTGGTTGCTCTCCGGCAGGTCGCCCAGTGCCCCCGCCTCGCGCAGGGAGTCTACCACAGACTTGCCTACCCCGCTGCGTGCCATCAGATCATCACAGGAGATAAACTCGCCCATACCGTCGTCCTTGGCCTGGGCCAACTGCTTCGCTGCGTTCTCACCTACGCCGGCAATGGCGCTAAAAGGCAGACGGATCTTGCCGTCCTCAATATTATACACCCGCCAGTCGGACTTATAAATATCCACCGGCAGGAAGTGATACCCGCGAGCCAACATTTCAATCACAATCTGCAAAATGCCGTATGTGTCCTGCTCCTTGGCAGAGGCGTCGTTGCCCTTGCGCTTGATCTCTTCCATTCTGGCCTTAACCGCATCCTTGCCCTGAACCGCCGCCACAGCGTCTAAATCGCCGCCGCGCACGGTAAAGAATGCACTGTAATACTGCAAGGGATAATAGATCTTGTACCATCCCAAACGCAGGGCCGCGATCACATACGCCGCTGCGTGCGCCTTGGGGAACATATATTTGATTTTATAGCAGCTGTCTATGTACCACTGCTCCACGCCCACTTCTTTCATGGCTTCCTCATAAGGCGGCAGCTCCTTGGGCGCCTTGCCCTTACGGGTGTATTCCATGATCTTAAAGCAGTCCTTCTTACTTAGGGGCGAGGGCTTGCCGGTGCGCTGCTCATAGGCTTCCGCCTTATGGA
>OIWK01000743.1_pt1 | contig 34181 bp, 24 predicted proteins | sample 1587401 | NCBI WGS metagenome assembly OIWK01 (sample SAMEA3888911, study PRJEB22519) | human gut metagenome | biome: human gut; feature: human-associated habitat; material: faeces | place: Denmark | collected 2009 | reverse complement strand
GTAACCAATCTGCATGCCCAGGCCGTGCTCAGCGTTATCCTCGAACAGGGAGTTGGCCCAAGCGGGACCATGGCCTTCCTTGTTGGTGCAGTAGGGAGAGGTGGCAGCCGGACCGCCCCAGATGGAGGAGCAGCCGGTGGCGTTTGCAATATACATCCGGTCGCCGAAGAGCTGAGTAACGAGCTTGACGTAAGGCGTCTCGCCACAGCCGGCGCAGGCCCCGGAGAACTCGAACAGAGGCTGCTGGAACTGGCTACCCTTGACAGTCTCCATGGCGAAGGGCAGTTCTTTGTGGGTGACCTGCTCCATGCCATAGTCGAAGACCTCCTGCTGGTCCAGCTGGGTGGCCAGAGGCTCCATGGTCAGGGCCTTGGTCTTGGCCGGACAGGCTTCCACGCAGGAGGCACAGCCGGTGCAGTCCAAGGTGGACACGGTCATGGTGTAAGCATAGATCTCACAACCCTTGCCGCGCATATCGTGCATCTTGGTCTGCTTGGGTGCCTCCACCACCTCATCGGCAGACATGACAATCGGCCGGATACAGGCATGAGGACAGACGTAGGAGCAGATATTACATTGCACGCACTTGTCGGGGTCCCAAGCAGGGACTTTGACAGCGATGCCGCGTTTCTCAAAGGCAGCCGTACCCTGGGGCAGGGTACCGTCCGCGCCGGGCATGAACTTGGAGACGGGGATGGCGTCGCCGCGCATGGCGTTGGCAGGGATCATCACATCGGTGACGTATTGAGCCAGCTCCTGGCGATCGGTCTTGATCTCCGGTGCTGCCGTCTCGTCCTGGGCGTCGGCCCATCCGCTGGGGATCTGGATCTCCTGCACGCCTTCCACGCCAGCATCCACGGAATTGTAGTTGCGCATGATGACATCCATACCCTTATGGCCATAGCTCTTCACGATAGCGTCCTTCATGTGCTGGACAGCCTCTTCCACGGGGATGACCTTGGCCAGCTTGAAGAAGGCGGCTTGGAGGATCGTGTTGGAGCGGTTGCCCATGCCCAGCTCGATGGCCTTGTTAGTGGCGTCGCAGGTATACATCTTGATGTTGTTCTGAGCCAGGTAACGCTTGGCCGCGGCGGGCAGATGTTCCTCCAGCTCCTGGAGGTTCCAGGAACAGTTGAGCAAGAAGGTGCCACCGGGTTTGATGTCCTGGACGATGTCGAACTTTTCAATATAGGAAGCCAGATGACAGGCCACGAAGTCGGCCTTTGTGACATAGTAAGAGGCTTTGATCTCATTTTTGCCAAAACGCAGGTGGCTGATGGTGATACCGCCGGACTTCTTCGAGTCATACTGGAAGTAAGCTTGGACCTGCATATTGGTGTTGTCGCCGATGATCTTGATGGAATTTTTGTTGGCACCCACGGTACCGTCACCACCCAGGCCCCAGAACTTACAGGCGATGGTGTCCTGGTCAGCCACATCCGGCTCCTCCAGGATGGGCAGGGAGCGATGGGTCACGTCATCGGTGATGTTGATGGTAAAGCTACGGACAGGATCTTCACTCTGGCCGTTGCGGAAGGCGGCCAGGATACCGCCGGGAGTGGTATCCTTAGAGCCCAGGCCATAGCGGCCGCCCACGACCTTTGCCCCGGCAAAGGGACTTCCGGCCAGCGCTGCCACAACGTCCAGGTAGAGCGGTTCGCCGATGGAGGAGGGCTCCTTACAGCGGTCCATGACTACCACGTTCTTGGTGGTGGCGGGCAGAGCCGCCACAAAGCGTTCCGTGGCAAAAGGACGATAGAGACGGACTTTCACCAGACCGACTTTCTCACCCTTAGCGTTCATGTAGTCTACCACTTCCTCAGCGGCGTCGCACATGGAACCCATGGCGACCATGACCGTCTCAGCGTCAGGCGCACCGTAGTAATTGAAGAGCTGATAGTTGGTCCCCAACTTCTGGTTGACCTTCCCCATATACTCCTCCACCACGTCAGGAAGCGCATCATAATACTGGTTCCGGGTCTCGTTGACCTGGAAGAAGATGTCAGGATTCTGTGCCGAACCGCGCAGGACAGGATGCTCCGGGTTCAGAGCACGGGCGCGGAACGCGGACAGGGCGTCCATGTCCACCATGTCCTTCAGGTCCTCATAGTCCCACATCTCCACTTTCTTGATCTCGTGGGAGGTGCGGAAGCCATCGAAGAAGTGCAGGAAGGGCACCCGGCCACCGATGGCCGCCAGATGGGCCACAGCACCCAGATCCATGACCTCCTGGGGGTTGTTGCTGCACAGCATGGCGTAGCCGGTGGAGCGGCAGGACATCACATCGCTGTGGTCTCCGAAGATGGACAGTGCATGGGTCGCCAGCGCACGGGCCGAAACATGGGTCACGCCGGGCAGCAAGCTGCCGGCGATCTTATACATGTTGGGGATCATCAGCAGTAGACCCTGGGAGGCGGTGAAGGTGGTGGTCAGTGCGCCTGCGGTCAGAGAGCCATGGACCGCGCCCGCCGCGCCGCCCTCCGACTGCATGACCGATACCTTGACCGGCTGACCAAACATGTTCTTCCGTCCTTCTGCGGACCATTTGTCCGACAGTTCCGCCATAACGGAGGACGGGGTGATGGGATAGATCGCTGCGACCTCTGTAAAAGCATAGGCCACATGGGCTGCCGCGGTATTGCCATCCATTGTCTTGCGCTTTCTTGCCACGTTGACTCCTCCTTGTCCCAGGGGAAATGGGGACCCATTTCGCTGGAAATTTCCTTTTATGTTCAGAGACGAGCCTTCTCTTGCGGCTCGTCGATCGTTCTGACAATTTTATTCTAGCATCTTCCCCGTCACCTTGTAAATGAAGCTTCTACCCAAAAATCCTGCATAAAACCTTGCAGAATCCTTTCATCCTGCCGGTAACACAAAAGGAGAACGATGGGAGCAATTGTTCTTTGTGCAAATAAACTAGGTGCGTTTTGTCAACTTTTCTACCAAGTGTTGTTCTTCTGCCTTTCCGAGCAAAAACCGCCGACGCATTTTTTGACAATACGTCGGCGGTTTGAGACGGGTTCCCGGCAAATCTCAACGGTCCAAAATACGCCCATCTGCCGAAAAGGTCACCACGTTCCAGGGGATACGTTTTCCGCTGGCCAAAAGAGCACTCTTAGCGGCGCTTTCCAACCCGCCGCAGCAGGGCACCTCCATGCGGGTAACAGTCAGACTCCGAATATCGTTGGCCATGAGGATCTGCGTGAGCTTGTCCCGGTAATCCACATCATCCAGCTTGGGACATCCGATGATCGTGATGTGATCGTTCATAAATTCCTGATGGAAATTGCCGTAAGCGTAGGCTGTGCAATCTGCCGCTACCAGCAGGTGCGCCCCCTGATAATACGGCGCACGGACCGGCACCAGCTTGAGCTGCACCGGCCACTGGTTCAGGCAGCTGGCTGCCGGAGCCGTTTGTTCCATCGGCTGGTGGCAGATGCTCCGGCTCATGCTGCCAGGGCAGGTGTGCATCGCGTGGGAATGGGGATGAACCGGAGCCTGCGCCGCCTGCTTTGCCCGCAGGACAGCGTCCTCATCATAGGCAGGAGCCTCCCGCACCTCAAAGGTGATCGCCCCGGTGGGACATCCAGGCAGGCAGTCACCCAAACCATCGCAGTAATCCTCTCTGGTCAGCTTCGCCTTGCCATTTACCATCTGAATGGCCCCTTCGTGGCAGGCTTCTGCGCAAATTCCGCAGCCATTACAAGCTTCTTCGTGGATTTTAATGATTTTTCTTACCATATCCATAACCTCCTTGGGCAGCGCCCCTTGACTTTCTGCCTACATTCTAGTAGGATGGACGGGATACGTATGTTGGAAATCCAACAAAGGAGTGAAAAAATGCGGGAATATCTGGCGCTGCTGGGGCAAAGTCCCCTGTTTCACGGCATCTCTCCCCAAGAACTGGAGGGGATGCTCCCCTGCCTGGGTGCCAGAGAGCTCCAGGCAGACAAACACCAGATGATCTTTCGGGCCGGCGATCCGGCCCGCTGGGTGGGATTGGTTCTGTCGGGTGCCGTTCATGTGATCCAGGAGGATTACTATGGAAATCGAAGCTTGGTGGCACTCCTCCAGCCACCCCAACTGTTCGGCGAGGCTTTTTCCTGCGCTGGGGTGGACACCTTGCCGGTCACTGTGGAAGCAGCCCAGGACAGCCGGATCTTGCTGCTGGACTGCCAGAGGGTCTTGACCACCTGTGATGACGCTTGCGTCTTTCACCGGCGCTTGGTAACAAACCTTCTCAAGGTGGTTGCCGCCAAAAACCTCATGCTGACCCAAAAGCTGTCCCTGCTCTCCAAACGGACCACGCGGGAAAAGCTCATGGCGTACCTGGCCGCAGAGGCCCAGCGAGCGGGTAGCCCTTCCTTCACACTATCCTTGGACCGTCAAGCCTTGGCAGATTATCTAGGGGTTGACCGCAGCGCTATGTCCGCCGAGCTCAGCAAGCTCCGCCGGGACGGTTTGCTGCAATGCAAGGGTCGCCACGTTGTCCTGCAAAAAGCACACTCAAAAACACTCTAAGAAAAGAGAGAGAATGTCAATGCAATTCATCCGAACCAATGGGCGCGGTATACTCCTGTGCCTGATCCTTGCGCTGCCCGCCTGGTGGCTGGGCAGCCGCTTCCCTGTGATCGGCGGGCCGATCCTGGCGATCCTGCTGGGAATGCTGGTAGCTATCCCTTTGAAGGACCAAGGGCGTATGGCCCCCGGCATCAAGTTTACCTCCAAAAAAGTTCTCCAGTGGGCGGTCATCCTGCTGGGCTTTGGCCTGGACCTGACCGTAGTGCTGCGCACAGGCAAGCAGTCTCTGCCTATCATTTTGTGTACGATCACGGCTTCTCTGGTCATCGCGTTCGTTCTGCATAAAGTCCTGCATATTCCCAGTAAGATCTCAACCCTCATCGGGGTTGGTTCCTCTATCTGTGGTGGGTCTGCCATTGCCGCCACCGCACCGGTCATCGACGCGGACGACGAAGAGGTCGCTCAGGCCATCTCCGTCATCTTCTTCTTTAATGTATTGGCCGCCATCCTTTTCCCCATCCTAGGCCACGCCATCGGCTTCGATACCACCTCGGGGGAAGCCTTCGGTATTTTTGCTGGAACGGCCGTGAATGACACCTCTTCCGTCACCGCTGCCGCCGCCACCTGGGACAGCATGTGGGGGCTGGGCACGGCCACGTTGGACAAGGCCGTCACTGTAAAGCTCACCCGTACTTTGGCCATCATTCCCATCACCCTGGTCCTGGCGTTGATCCAGACCAAAAAGGGCTGTCGGGAACAGGGCAAGGGCGTAAGCCTGAAGGCCATCTTCCCCTTCTTCATCCTTTACTTTATTGCCGCCTGCCTCATCACCACCATCGCCGTTCACCTTGGGGTGGCCGCTTCTTTCTTTGCCCCACTGAAAACGCTGAGCAAATTCCTGATCGTGGTCGCCATGGCTGCCATCGGCCTGAACACGAACATCGTTAAATTGATTCGTACCGGCGGAAAACCCCTCCTGCTGGGCCTATGCTGTTGGGGCGGGATCACGGGCACCAGTCTGCTGGCACAGCATTTTCTGGGGATCTGGTGAGCGATCTACCCATGAACTTTTATATTATATAAGGAAGGAGGCGCCCGCCCATGTCCTTTCAATCCTATACGTTTCTCTTCTTGCTGCTGCCGGTGGCTGTTGCAGTCTGGTGGCTGCTAAACTGGCGAGGCCACGGAAAGCTGGCGCAGGGATTTCTGCTCCTGGTCTCCTTGGCTTTTTATGGGAAAGCGCGTCTTGTATTCCTGCCCATTCTGCTGGGAAGCATTCTTTTTAATTTTGGGGTCGGCAAAGGTCTGCAAACCTTTGCCCGTTGTCAAAAGGGACTCCTGGCGCTGGGCCTGTTGGGTAACTTAGGCCTACTGGGTTATTTTAAGTATGCCAACTTCTTTTTGGAAAATGTAAATCGGGTGCTTGGGACCTCCCTGGGTGCCTTGACGCTTCTGCTTCCTCTTGGCATCAGCTTCTTCACCTTTCAGCAGATCGCTTATCTCGTGGACTGCTATCGCGGGGACAAGCCAAACTATACCCTACTCGAATATGCCTGCTTTGTCAGCTTTTTCCCCTGTGTTACGTCCGGTCCCATTGCCTTCCACGATGAAGTCATCCCACAGCTGCAGGCGGCAAATGGCCATGGACCGACGGCACAGACCATCGCAGAAGGTCTATGGCTCTTTTCGCTGGGAATGTGGAAAAAAGTCCTGCTGGCCCAGGCCTTTGGCGGCGGTGCCGATTGGGGGTATAACAACATCCCCGCCCTGAACAGCACCACCGCCTTGGCTGTGGTCCTGAGCTACACGCTTCAGCTCTATTTCGATTTCAGCGGCTACACCGACATGGCCCGCGGCATCGGCAAGATGATGGGGGTGACCCTGCCGGAAAACTTCGACGTTCCCTACCAAGCCCTGACCATCCGGGGTTTCTGGAAGGGGTGGCACATCACCATGACGCGCTTCTTTACCCGCTATCTCTACATTCCCCTAGGCGGCAGCCGTAAGGGAACGTCCCGTACCTGCGTCAACACCATAATCATCTTCCTGGCCTCTGGCCTGTGGCACGGAGCGGATTGGTCCTTTGTGGTTTGGGGTGGGCTACATGGCATCGCCATGGTGGCCGACCGTCTGTTGGGCAGCCGCTTGGAAAAGGTCCACCCTGCCCTCTCCTGGGCCGTGACCTTCGCTTACGTCAATCTATGCTGGATCTTCTTCCGGGCGGACAGCATCCATCAAGCGCTCTCCATGGGCAAGGCCATTGCCCGATGTAATTTTGGCGCTTTGTCTGACCAATTTACAGACAATTTCCAGCTGGCCCTGCCCGCTTGGATCGGCCGAGAGATGGGGATCACCCTCCCCCGCCTGGCACTGCTGATGTTCCTGGCCTTTACGGCGTTCGCCCTGGTATTCTGTTTACAGGAGAAACCGGTGAAAAACCGGAAGTTTGTAATGACCGGGAAAAAGGGCGTGTTGGCAGGTGTTCTGCTGTTCTGGTCCATCATCTCCCTGGGCACCGTCACGCAGTTTATCTACTCGAATTTCTGAAAGGAGGGACGCCCATGCCCCGACGGTTTCTTGCCTTGTTTTTCGCGGTCTTCTTTGCGCTGACCGCGCTCTTTGCCGGCACGGTGTATGTGCTGGACCCCTATTATCATTTTCACGGCCCTGTGCTGGGGATGCCTTTGTGGCTACGCTACCCCCGCTATCAGTCCCCCGGTGCAGCCAAAAATCTGCCGTATGACCATCTCCTGCTTGGGACCTCTGTCACGGCCAACTTCCATACCGACCAATTTGATGAAGCTCTGGGCGGACGGACGCAGAAGATCATCATTCACGGCGCGTATTTTGAGGAATTGCTCCGCCCCCTGGACATCGCCTTAGAAACTCATGACTTAGATCAAATCTTTTGGGGTGTAGACTCTGACTGCTGGCGTAAATACGACGCCGACAACACCTGGGAAGACGCCAGCTATCTTTTCGACAATAACCCATTCAACGATCTCCACTATCTTCTGAACAAAGAGATGGTTTTCTACACGCTGACTGAAATGGTAGATGACCTCCGCGCAGGCGGCACCGACGACGAACACACAGGTGGTTACATCTGGGGAGATGATAAGGAATGGTCCAAGGAAGCCGCGCTGGCCACCTACCAGCGTCAAGCAGAAAAAGCCGCTCAGCAAGTCCCGGCGGACAGTCTCCTGGCCCCGGCGGAAGAAAATCTTTCCCATGTCTTGGCCCGTGTCGATGCCAACCCGCAGATCACATTTACCTTCTATCTCCCCCCGGCCAGCATCCTTTTCTGGGATAAGACCGACCGCAACGGAGAGATCGAAGCCACGCTCACCATGCAGCAGAAAGTCCTGGAGGAGCTGACTTCCCGCCCCAACACCAGAGTATTTTACTTCATGGACGACCTAGACCTCATCACAAGTCTGGACAATTACTGTGACCATGTCCACTACTCCCCTGCCGTCTGCCAGGAGCTGGCCCATCGGATCCTGCAGGACCAACCCATGACCCAGGAGGAGATCGCGCCGCGGATCGCGGCGTTCCGCGCATTTTTGCAAAGCTATGATTTTGATGCTCTGTTTGAATCGTAAAAAAAGAAGGTTTGCCGATCATAGCAAACCTTCTTTTTTTTATGATTCAGTCCCACTCCCCCCGGCGAAAGGCCTGGATCATGTGGTTCGTCAAACTAACACCATCTGGAGGCAGATCTATCTCATCCCGATGATACCAACCAGCTTGGGAGAGTTCCTGCCGATCCAAATGGATGGCGGAGGGGCCGTCCAAGCGGGCAAAAAATCCTAGAAGTAAGTTGGCATCCGCCCCCCAAGGCTGACTGCCGTAGTAACGCAGGTCTTTCACCTGAAGCCCCACTTCCTCCATCACTTCCCGGCGGACCGTATCTTCTGCCGTCTCTCCGATCTCCGTAAACCCGGCGATCAGCGCGTATCCCTTGTAGTCCCGTCCTTGGTAGCGGGTCATCAGGATCTGATCCCCGCGGGTCACCGCGACGATCACAGCCGGGGCGATCTTGGGATAGATCAGGTTGCCGCACTTTGGGCAACGAAGCATCCGTTCTACCAAGTCCGGCTGGGTCCGCTCCCCGCATTGACCACAGAATCGGTTGGCCCCGTACCACTCCGCCAGATGATAGGCTGTGGCTTCCGCGAAGCAGAGGACGCGGGATTTTTTGCTCCGTTCATGGCGCAGGTCGTGCCACTCATATCCCTCCGGGCTTTCTAAAGCGTTGGGGTACTCCGCAAGATAGTAGGCAGTCTCGTCGATGATGAAGAGAAATTGAGGCTGGCCGATGTGCGCCGCCACGGCGGCGTAATCTGGCAGCACCAATGCCTCCCCATCCCAGCCTTCCAGCACGGTCCGACCCCGGAAGAAAAAACATTTATCCTCCGGTTTGGGCGGGCGGGGCTGGTAGGCCACTTGATAGCAGCTGGGAAAAATATCTTGTATCATCCGGTCCATTGGGTCAGGTCTCCTTAGTTTTCTTCCTTTTCTGCATTGGGTTTCGGCGGGCGCAAATCGCGCCAGAACTCGTATTCCGGTTCCAAAACCTCCATCTGCTCCGGGTTCATGCCCATGGGGCTGTCTCGGAAGAGGCGGGGGTCCATGTAGCGGACGTACTCCTGGATAACAGGGGTAAATTCCATTTGGTCCAAAATATCCAGCTGGAGATCCACCCCATGGGCGATCTCCACTAGCGTCAGGCCCTCCTCTTCCAGACGGAAGACGGCACGCTCCGTGATATACCAGACCTCCTGCCCCTTTTTTAGGGCTTCCCGCCCGGAGAAGGTGATCGCTTCCACTTGTTCCAGGAATTTTTTCTGAGGTCCTTGGGCATGGATGGCCAGGCCGTCGCCCTTGATCTTGACCTCCTGTTTCCCAGCGGTAAAGGTCCCAATGAAGCAGAGCTTTTTTACGTTCTGGGTGATGTCGATGAAGCCACCCGCCCCGACGACACGGTTGTTGAAGCTATGGGCATTCACGTTCCCCCAGCGGTCCACCTCCGCAAAGCCCAGCACGGCCATATCCAATGCACCGCCATCGTAGAGCTGTAAAATATCCGCCATGCGATACATGGCTTCTGGGTCGATCGCCGCGCCGAAGTCGATCCCGCCCAGGGGGATCCCACCCAAGGGTCCACACTCCATGGAGAGGGTAAAGAGATCGGAAAGCCCCTCTTCTTGGGCTACAGAGCCGATCCCACCCGGCATCCCGATGCCCAGGTTGATAAGGGAACCCGGGCGCAGCTCCATGGCCGCCCGGCGGCAGCAAATCTTCCGGGGGCCCATGGCCAAGGGTTCAAAACCTGTCGAGGGAACTTTCGCCAGACCAGCGATCTCCGGCCGGAAGGCATCGGTAGCAAAACTCTGTCGGCTATACTCCGGCTTTCCCTCGACCACATAGTCCACCATAAAACCATGCAGAAAGACTTCTTTGGCTGGGATACTCCCATTTTGAACGATCTTATCCACCTGAGCAATCACGATACCTCCGGAATTATGGACAGCAGAGGCTACCTCAAACTGCTCGATGTTCATGGCCTCGTTGGCAAGGGACAAATTGCCCGCCTCGTCGCCGTAGGTTGCCCGGATAAAGCAGATGTCAATGGGGAAAGTGGGATAAAATAGACATTCTTTTCCTCCCAGCTCGATCAGTGAGACGATCTCTTTTCCCAGATCCTTGGTCTTTTGGTTGGCCTTGCCACCGCCGTTGCGGGGGTCAGCAAAGGTCCCGATGCCGGTGGTGGCGATGGCGCCAGGCAGCCCCCCGGCGATGGCCCGGAAGAGGGCCATGAGATTGCCCAAGGGCAGCAGGAAGCAGGAGACTTTTTCCTCTTGCACCAGCTTCCGCAGGCCAGGGTCATAACCCATGTGGGATAGGATCAGCTCCTGAAACAGCCCTGGCTTTTCCGCCAAATGGCTCACGCCCCGGCCTTTGCCGTCGCCCTGACTGGTGCATTTGACCAGCGTAACGTCTTTTGGATGGCTGGTCTGGTCAAAGTGATCAGCCAAGGCCATCATCAGATCTTCGGGGCATCCGAAGCCATTGAAGCCCGTGGTGGTCAGGGTGCAGCCGTCCTGGACCAGCTCGGCGGCCTGGGCGGCGGTGATGATCTTGCTCATGTTTGTTCCCTCTCCTTATTCCGGTCAAGTTCAATGCTCCTATTATACCATGCTTTTTCTCTGGGGCAAGACAGCAACTACCCCTTTTCCCCCTTTTTCGGGGCAGAGAAAAGAATTTCTTGCGCTTTCTCCTGCGTCCCGGTATACTGAAAGGCAAGAACTCTCCCCAAGAGGGAGAAGACAAAGAAGGTATCACGATGCTCCCTCCCGTCCCAATGCACGTCATCGCCACCATGCACAGCGCCTTTCCCACCAAGTTCGGCATTCCTCGGCAGAGCGGCCTAGTGTCTGAATTACAATCTACGATCGTCTTTGAGCCAGAATACCGAAACCCCGATGCCCTGCGGGGGATCGAGGGCTTTTCTCACCTCTGGCTGGTCTGGTCATTTTCCAAGGCCGTTCGGAAGACTTGGTCTCCGACGGTCCGCCCGCCCCGCCTGGGGGGCAACACCCGAATGGGCGTCTTCGCCACCCGCTCCCCCTTCCGGCCCAACGCCATTGGTCTTTCTTCGGTCAAGCTGAACGGGATCGAAGAAACAGCCCACCTAGGCACGGTCCTCCATGTCTCCGGGGCTGACCTCTTGGATGGCACACCCATTTTTGACATCAAGCCCTATCTTCCCTACACCGATGCCCACCCGGACGCCACCGGTGGCTTTACGCAGCGCTACACCGGCTACCATCTGGAGGTCATCTTCCCGCCGGACCTGCTGGAACAAGTCCCACCAGACCTCCGCCCTGCCCTCACCGGCGTGCTGGCCCAGGAGCCCCGCCCGTCCTACCAGGACGACCCGGAGCGGGTCTATGGTATGGCTTTTGGGGGCCTGGAAGTGAAATTTAAAGTCTGTGAAAAGACTCTGGCTGTGGTCTCCGTGGAAAAAAGCTCCCTCTAAAATGCAAGTACCCCCTTCATCGAGCGTTCGGTGAAGGGGGTACTGATCTGATATGGGATCGTTTTTTGCAGGTTGTGACAAACGTTAGCCACAATACGCCACAGGGTTCACACGGCTGCTGCTGGAGCTGCTCAGCCACAGCTCGAAGTGCAGGTGGGAGCCGGTAGAGTTGCCGGTAGAGCCAACATAGCCGATGGTCTGTCCCTGGCTCACGGTCTGGCCAGCAGAGACAGCCCGCTGGGACTGGTGGGCGTACATAGTACGGGACCCATCGCTGTGCGCGATGACCACGTAGTTTCCGTAAGAGGAGCCATAGGTAGAGATGACCACCACGCCGCTCTTGGCCGCCCGGATGGGCGTACCGCTGGGCGCGGGAACGTCACAGCCACCGTGGAGCTCCTGGCCGTGGTAGGGGCAGTTCCGGTAGCCGAAGGGAGAGGATACTCTCGTGTACCCCGACAGGGGCCACAGGTAGCCACTAGAGCTTGTGGTTCCGCTGGAGGAGCTGTTGCTGCTGGACGAAGAGTTGTTGCTGGAAGAATTGCTCGAAGAGCTGTTATTAGAAGAACTGGAACTGTTGTTATTCTTGTTCGCGTTCTGCTGCTGTCTTTTGGCTTCCTCTTCCTTCTGTCTCTTCTTGGCAGCGGCTTCTGCTGCGGCCTTCTCTGCGGCTTCCTTTGCCGCTTTCTGTCTGGCGGCCTCTTCTGCGGCCTTCTGCGCGGCGATCTGCGCCTGGTATTGCTTCTCTGCCTGGGCAATCTGGTTGGCCAGGTTGGACTGGCTGTTTTCCAGCTTTGCCATCTGGGAGTTGTACGTAGAGGATTGGCTGGTGATCTGCTGGATGGTAGCTTCCACCTTGGCCTGCTCGGTCTGCAGGTCGGCCTTCTGGCTTTCCAGGCTGGCCTTGGCCGTTTCCTCGGCGGCCTTACTCTCTTCCAGGGCCGTCTTGGCGTCGGCAACTTCCTGGCGGGCCTTAGCCAGCTGATCCATGATCTCGTTGTCATAGTCCATGACTTCGGAGATGGCATTCACCTGGTCCAGCAGGTCCGAGAAGCTGCTGGCGTTGAAGATAACGGACCAGTAGGACACATTGCCCCGCTCTTCCATGCTCCGCACGCGCTCGCAGAATGCCTCGTAATACTTGGCTTCCTTTTCCTTGGCGGCAGCCAGCTCGCTCTCCTTCTGGGTGATCATCTCGCCGTACTCTGCAATGGCCTGTTCAGACACGGCGATCTCACTGCGGAGGACATTGATCTTCTGCTCCAGCAAGAGCTTCTCGTTGAGGGCGGAGTTCTTGGAGTTGGACAGCTTATCCAGCTTTTTCTGGATGTCCGCCTTCTGGGAGCTTAAGCTTGCCGCCTGGGACTTTAAGTTGTTGATGTCATCTTGGGTCACAGCCTGCGCCTGGGGCAGACCAGCGGCCATCAGGCCAAACAGCATGACCAGTGTCATTGCCATGGCTCCCAGCCGCTTCGCCCAACCCTTGGTGCGATAAGAATGCTGCATCGTTCGCATCACCTCGTGAAGATTTTCAAATTGTCTGCTGTGTATGGAGTTTCTTTTCAACGAGACCAGTATAACATACCCTGTCAAAGATTGCAAGAAAAAACAAAAGTTTTACAAAAGAGTAACAAAGTTAGGTAGTTACTTCTCCAGGAACAGCACGCCCAGGGTGCCGGGGCCACAGTGAGAGGTCACAGTGCAGCCCGTGCGTGTAAAGAGGACTTCCTTTACATCCGGCACGGCAGCACGGACCGTATTTTCGAGCTGCTGGGCCAGCTCCGGAGATGGCTGATTCGAGGTCGTAATAAAGATGTAGTTGGGGTCCACAGGCTGGGCCGACAGGCGCTCAGTGATGTACTTGTGGTACACCTTCTCGATGTTACCCCGGTACTTTTTGCAGACCTCCAGCTTACCATCCCGCATCTCGATGCAGGGCTTGAGATTCAGCAGGTTAGCACCGAAGGCTGCCACGCCGGTGCAGCGGCCGCCCTTCCACATGTACTCCAGGGTGTCAATGACGAAGCTGACGTTGACGCGGGGGATCATCGCTTCCATTGCCTTGGCGATGGAAGCAGCGTCCATGCCCTCGTCCCGCATCTTGCAGGCAGCCAGGACCATCTCGCCCACGCCAGTGGTCAGCTTATGGGTGTCGATGGGATAGATGCCGGGCAGGTCCTGGGCTGCGATGACAGCATTCTGGTACGTCCCGGACAGGCCGGAGCTGATGCTCAGAAAAATTACCTCATAGCCCGCCTCCACCAGAGGGGTGAAAAAGTCCGTAAACTCCTGGGGGCTAACAGCAGCGGTCCTGGGCAGGGTCTTATCCTTGGCATAGCGCTCGAAGATCATCTCCTGGGTAAAGTTCACACCATCCAGATAGGTGTCCTCTCCCAGTAGGACGTGAAGGGGGGCGGTTTTTACGTTAAAACGCTCCAGCAGCTCCGGGGTCAGGTCACAAGTGCTGTCGCTGGTGATAAAGACAGGTTTACTCATTGGTACAGTTCCTTTCCACATTCTCACATTCTCTATGGTCTGTTTTCTCAGGGATATCCGATAACTGGGAGAAATTTGAAGTTTCCCGCATTGTCATTATAGCCGCAGTCCCAAGGAATTTCAAGAGCCGGGCTTTCATTTCTCCCCGACGCCGAAAAATTCTATTGTCTTCTGCAAAACCTGCTCCAACTCCCCTTCTCCCATCAGAGGATGTTCCCCATTGGGCAGAAGCAACAGGTCCGCGCCGAACTGCGCAGCAAAGCGCTGCGCATCCTCCGGGGGTGCCACGCTGTCCTTGGCCCCATGGACCATGGCTAGATCGGCCAGACCCTTCTGATAACGGGTAAACACATCGTGCTCTGCCAGATCCACCAAAAAGGGCGGCATGATCCGCATCTCCCGCACATAGTCATAGTCTGGGACGAAGTAGCCCCGTTCGGACAAGCTTCCCTTGGCCCGCTGGTCCAGCCAAGTGTTGACCAGCTTAGGCATGGTCACAGCCGCCGAACGCAGAAATGCCTTGGCGCCCTGCACTGGATCCCGCCCCAGACGCAGAAGGGTGATATAGGCCCCAAAGCTGGACCCAAAATACCCAACGCTTGCCTTAGGCAAAATGGTTCTGACCCACGCCTCTACCGTCTCCAAATCATCAATGCAATAGGGCACTCGCAGGTACGCCCCGTCTACCGGGCTATCCCCATGGGCGGGGAAGTCAAAAGCCACGGCGGTGATCCCGTGCTGGGGCAGGGTCTGCATCAGTGCCTCGACCATAGGACTTGCCTTACTGCTGCCGAAGCCATGGCAGATGATCACCGCCTGCTCCTCTCCAGCCCAGGCAGCCCGGACCGGGATGTCATAGCCATTGCGGCCGGGGACCCAATCCATTTTCATGGGCATCCTCCTCCTTTTGCCCTATTCTGGCATAGTTAGCCCGCCGCGTCAAGAGGGCAAAAATACCGCCCCTGCAGCTGGGCAGGCGCGGTATTTTGTGCATCTTAGTTCTTGGGCGACACAGGGGGCGTCGGTGTCTTGTTTTCGGGTTCCGTGCGCTTGACCGTCTCTACGATGCCCTCGGCTAGACCGGCCAAGCCCTGGATCTCCGAAGGGATGATGATCTTGGTGGCCTTGCCGTCTGCAGCGGCCTGGAACGCCTCCAGGGCCTTGATGCGGATGACAGCATCGGTGGGGCAGGCTTCGTTCAGCATCTTCAAAGAGCTAGCCTTCGCCTCGTTCACGCGCAGGATGGCGGTAGCCTCTGCTTCTGCTTCCATGATCCGAGCTTGTTTTTCGGCGTCAGCCCGCAGGATGCGGGATTCCTTTTCGCCCTCAGCCACCAGGATCTGACTCTGCTTCTGGCCTTCGGCCTGCAGAATGGATTCCCGGCGCTCCCGTTCGGCACGCATCTGCTTCTCCATGGCGTTCTGGATGTCCTTGGGGGGCAGGATATTTTTCAGCTCCACGCGGTTGACCTTAATGCCCCAGGGATCGGTGGCTTCATCCAGGATAGACCGCATCCGAGCGTTGATGACATCACGGGAGGTCAAAGACTGGTCCAGCTCCAGCTCGCCGATGATGTTACGCAGGGTCGTAGCCGTCAGATTTTCGATGGCGTTCATGGGGTTTTCCACACCGTAGGCATAGAGCTTTGGGTCGGTGATCTGAAAGTAGAGGACGGTGTCGATCTGCATGGTGACGTTGTCCTTGGTGATCACGGGCTGGGGCGGGAAATCTGCCACCTGTTCCTTCAGGGAGACCACTCGCTGGATTCGATCGATAAAGGGGAGCTTAAAGTGAAGTCCCACGCTCCAAACAGCGTGGAACGCGCCCAGGCGCTCGATGACATAGGCCTTTGACTGCTGCACCACACGGATGCAGCGGGCCAGGATCACCAAAATCACCACGATGAGAATGATGATCGGAAGGGGCGTCATGTCAAAATAATACATAGAGTTACCGATTCCTTTCTATGAACAAAGTCATGGGGTCGTAGCGGCTTCTTCTTTTTCCGTTGGTCCGGCCAGGCTCACAATGGCTTTCACGCCCTCGATGCGCTCCACGCGGACCAGCGTTCCCTTGGGAATGGGCTCGTCTTGGGTCGAGCGGGCCGTCCAAATAGTACCGCCTACCTTGACCTGACCGATCCCCCGCAGGTTGTCGATCTCTTCCAAAACAACGGCCTCTTGGCCCAAAATACGGTCTGCGTTGGTCTTGACCAGCTTGGGCTGGACCCATTTCCGGGCCATCGGCCGCACCAGCGCCATCGCCACCAAAGATACAACGACGAACAGGGCAATCTGCACCGGCAAACCGGCTCCCAGCCAGGTCGCAATGAGAGCCACCAAGCTGCCCGCACAGAACCAGACAGAAACCAACCCCGCCGTAATGCCTTCTACTCCGGCAAAAATAATCAGCAGGATCAGCCATACAGTCTGCATACTCAAGAATTGTTTCCTCCCTTCTCCATTACACAAAAGTACACAAAAGTTTCTTCACATCTTATAATATAATTGTATCATACGTTTGATATCCCTGGCAACCAAAATTTTCAAGAGCAAGGCATAAAAATCCCCCGTTTTCGACACCTCTGCCCTCTGGTTCGTCATCAAGCGCACCCAAGCGTAGGATTACCCCTCCCCTTGTAGTTTCTACCGGTCTGTGCTAGAATAAACAGGACAAGAAACAGCGGAACAGGAGGGCTGTGCCGTGCGAAAAAAACAGGAAAAGAAAACCTGGTATCCCCTGGACAACGCCGGTGTACTCTACTCCGCGCTGCAAAAGGAACGCTACTCCGCCGTCTACCGCTTCTCCGCTGTAATGACCCAAACGGTCGACCCACTGGCGTTGCAGCGGGCAGTACAGAAGACCATGCCCCGCTTCCCCACCTTCGGCGTTCGTATCCGTCGGGGGGCTTTCTGGTGTTACTTTGAACCAAACCCCAACCCAGGTCCATTCGTCAAAAAAGATATGGCAAACCCCTGTCAGCCCATTCGTTTCCACGAGGACAATGACTGGCTCATCCGCATTTTTTACTATGAAAAGCGGATCTCGTTAGAAGTTTTTCATGCCATTTCCGACGGGGCCGGATCCATCATTTTTCTGCGAACATTACTGGCTGTGTATTTGCGGGAACGGGGGTATGACATTCCCAATGGTCCTGGCATCCTGGACGTCAACGAGCCGCCCCGGAAAGAGGAACGTGAGGACGCTTATGGCCGTTACGCAGGCAAAACGATCCTGCGGGGGCCATTGGAAAAGACCGCTTTCCCAAACACCAGCCAGGCTGAGCCATTTTACACCCTGAATGTCACCATGGGACTGGTTCCTGTGGATCAAATTCGGGCCGTTGCACGAGGCTACGGTGCCACCATTACGGAATACCTGACTGCCGTGTTACTAAAAAGCCTGATAGAAAATCAAGCCGCCAAAAAGTTTCGACATCCCCAACCGGTGGCGCTGGCCATTCCCATCAATCTGCGGCCCTGGTTTCCCTCGGAAACGTTGCGGAATTTTATTTTGACCATGCGGCCAGTCGTTGACCCCTCCTTGGGAATACTCCCTGGAGGAGATCGTCTCCCTGGTCCACCACTCCATGCGCCTGCACGCCAACCGGCAAGAGATGCGGGCCAAGCTGACCGGCAATGTACGCTTTACCAAAAATAAATTTTTGCAAATCGTCCCTCTGGTGTTAAAAAATCCTGTCATGTCCTTCTCGTACAAGCTGGTAGGGGTGCGGCCCTATTCGGGGACCTACACCAATCCAGGACCTTTTCCCGTTCCCCTGGAGATGGAGCCGCATATTCAGCACATGGAAGTTATGCTGGGCCAGGCAACCCGACCTTCCCCGCACTGCGCTTCCATCAGCTATGGGAATATCATGGCCATCACCTTTGCCGGAACGGGCGTTTCCAGCGAGACGGAGCGCCGGTTCTTTACCCATCTGGTTCGGGAGGGCATCCACGTCAAAGTAGAGTCTAACCGCACCTATTAAGTTTCTGTGCATCCTCGTTTTGGATGGAGGTGTTTTTTCGATGTCTTACTGCGTCAACTGTGGGGTCGAGCTGGACGCCACCGCGTCCTTCTGCCCCCTGTGCCATACACCAGTGTATAACCCAAACCAGCCGGTAGACGAAACATCTCCCAAGCCTTTCCCCACGGAGCGGAAAGAAGTTCCGCCGGTTTCCCGGATCCAGGTAGCGATTCTACTATCTGCTATCTTTGCTTCGGTGGGTGTATGCTGTGGTGTGCTGAATATTTTTCTGCGTACACAACACACATGGTCCCTCTATGTGATCGGCGCTGTCATCATGCTTTGGATCTGGACGGTGCCTCCCCTGCTGCACCACAAAAAAGATACGTTACGACTCCAGCTTTTCGCAGACATTATGGCGATCGCTGTCTATATCTCCCTCATCGCCGTAGATCTGGACGGCTGGAACTGGTATTGGCACTTGGCCCTCCCCATCATTTTACTCTTGGGGTCTGTGTTCTTGTTCTGGGGTATTACTATGGGTGTAAAAAAGCGCAGCACCCTGACTTCGATCACCTTGGTCGTCGGATCCATTGGTGCATTTGCCGTAGGGGTCGAGTGTCTGTTAGACCGTTTCTTTCACGGATACTGGAGCCCCAGCTGGTCTCTGATCGTGCTGACGGTGTGCATCATTATCATCATTCCGCTCATTGTCGTGCGGCGGGTGCCATCTTTGCGGGAAGAGGTGCGGCGGCGGTTCCATATGTAAAGCGCCTACTTTGTAGAATTTCCCCCTGGATCTATGATCCAGGGGGATTTCATATAGCTTATGCTGCGCCAGCGTTGGCGTTGATCTGGTCGATCACTTGGCGGATACCCTGCCACAGGCTGAGGTCCTGGAAGACTTCGCCCAAGCTCCCCTGTCGGTCAAATGGCGGGCCTTGCAACACCCGCAGGGCCCGGAGCATCCCGTTGTGGACAATGTACTCCACGATTTGATTGACAAAATAGATTTGACGGGCATCTAAATTTGTGTCGTTCAAATAGCGGGAAAAGGCGGCTTTGGCGGCGTTCATGTCCAGCCCTACGATCTCCCGCACCAGTTCGCCTAGAGGCTTTTGGCCATACTCTGCTTCGTAGTCCTCCTTGGTGCCCACCTTGCTCCATAGAATTTGTTCCAGTTCCTGCACGTCAGCCTCGCCCAAGGGGAGGTTACCGCGTAACTTGGCGATGGCTGGGGCGTCCTGGTTCTTTCGGATGTAAAACTCAGCTTTGGCCTTGTAGTTTTTCAAGTCGTCATTTTCCAGGTCTGCCTCGGTCCACTCGGTAGAGAGAATTTCATCGGTAAAGTTCGTGGTATAGACGGCACTCCCGCGTGGGATATATTTCATCAGGTCCCGCAAGTTCTGCCGGATGTACTCAAACTCATGGATGCCTGCCCGCTCCAGATAGGTCCCGTGCAGGATATTCTCGATCAGTTCCGACTGCGCTGCGATCTCCGGGATATTCGCCACGCCAGCGATCCCGGCCACCCGTTTTACCAAGTCCTTTTTGGCGCGGGTGTAGGTCTTGTCCGCCAGATAGGCCAACTCTATGCCATAGAGCAAGGCGTCAAACCGCACGGCGCTGGCCTCGTCCTCATCCGGCAAAATAAGCGGCGTCAGCTCCGCCCGGAGCTGGTTGAGCTTTTCTTCCGTCAGGATGTCGTAGGTTCGTTCGTCGTTATACTGCTCTACAAAGCGCAGATGCTGCTTCACCGCGAAATTGTCCCGATTCAGCTCCCGCACTTTGGCGGCCATCTCCTCCACCAGCCGGCGGCGGAAGGTGATGAGTTCCTCTGTCTGGTAGTCTAAGTCCTGTAATTTCCAGGCGATCTGCGCTTTCAGGCCAAAGATCGCCCCTTGCAGCGGCAGGCCGTTGGGGGTGGGCTTGCCCTTGCTCAGGCGGAAAAAGGCAAAGTTCCCACAGAAGTCAAAGATGCGAAAGCCCGTCTTGTCCTCCCCATCCAGCAGTCCCGGACAGAGCCGCGTCCCCCGCCCGATCATCTGCCAGAACTTCGCCTTGCTCATGACGGGCTTGAAAAAGACCAGATTCAAGATCTCCGGCACGTCAATGCCGGTGTCCAGCATGTCCACAGAGATGGCGATACGCGGCAGCTTGTCCGCCTCAGAAAATTCGTCGATGGCACTCTGGGCATAGGTCATATAGTTGTCGATGACTTTAGCATAGCCTGGCAGGTGGGGATATTCCTCCCCAAAGATCTGCAAAATTTTTTCGGCGTGGGCGTGGTTCTTGGCAAACAAAATCGTCTTGCCCAGCGTCTCCCCGTAGTTGACCCGCAGGCCCTCGGTCATCAAAACATGCAGGACCAAACGGATGGTATCCTCGTTAAAAACCACTTCGTTCAGCTTTCCCGCACCAATGCGGTCCGGCCAGTCGCCGTTCTCGTCCAGAAACGTCTCCTCGTAGGCGGCCTGTTCCTCTGGGGGCAGGTCGTCGTAAGCGATGCCTTCCTCCAAAAATTTCAGCTTTGTCTCCGCCACCCGATAGTCCACCAGATAGCCGTCCTGCACGGCCTGGGCCAGGTCATAGCCATACGTAGGGACCCCGTTTTCCAGCTGAAAGACCTCATACGTATTCTTGTCGATCTCATCCTTCGGCGTGGCGGTCAGGCCCACTAAGGGTGCATCAAAGTAAGTAAAAATATCTTGATATTTATTATAAATGGACCTGTGAGCCTCGTCGCAGATGAGCAAGTCGAAATGCCCGCAGGTAAAGAGCTTCTTCCCCGTCTCGTCTGCCACCGTGTCGATGCAGTTCATCATGGTCTGATAGGTCGAAAACACGCACCGGGCCGTAAAATTATCTTTTTCCTCGCACAGGTTCGTCACGGAGAGATTCTCCAGCAAATTCACAAAGCTCCGCTTCGCCTGCGTGACCAGGGAGTTCCGGTCCGCCAGAAACAGCACGTTTTTCACCCAGTTGTGCCGCAGTAAAATATCCACCAGCGCAATGACCGTCCGCGTCTTCCCGGATCCCGTCGCCATCACCAGCAGCGCCCGCCGGCGGTTCTTCCGGTCCAAGCTGTCGCACACGGCCCGCACCGCGCCCTTCTGGTAATACCGCCCGGCAATGTCCTCCCGCACAGATACATTCGCCAAGCTCGTCCGAATCCTTCTCAAATTAAACAGCTTTTCCAGATCGCGCTTCGAGTAAATGGCCGCCACCTTCCGCTCAGGATACTGCCCGTCCTCCATGCGCGTCTCAAACCCGTTGCTCAGAAACACCACCGGCCGCCGGCCATACTGCCGTTCCAGCAGATCCGCATACAGCTTCGCCTGCTGCCACCCCTTCGCCACGTCCACGCTGGTCCGCTTGGCCTCCACCACCGCCAGCGCTTTCCCGTCGTCGCCATACAGCACATAGTCCGCAAACCCAACCTGCGCCTGATTCGGCATCCCCGCCAGCTCCACCTCTTCCAGCCAGTCCACGCCTTTCACCCAACCGGCATCAATGAGCATGGTGTCAATGTAACGGGCGCGGGTTTGGGCTTCGGTAGAGTCACTCGGATGAACTACATTATTTTTGCCAACCATACTCTGCTCCTAACACATTCAAACAAGCCAAAAACGCCTTCTGCTGATGTTGCTCATCTAGTTTTTTACTGCTTGGCACATCTCTCGGCACGCCTTGGCAGCATTGATTACTTCCTGTTCTTGACTCTCTTGGTAAGCCATCTGTACCTGCATCTGCTGATAGTAGGTTGGATTTACAAACTCACAGTTAAACATCATTTCGTTGAAGTACATGCCTGTTCTCCTTTTACAAAACAATCTGTCTTCCATTTCTTACAAACTCGCAGTATGCTTCCCAAACCTCTGTGGCTAATTGATTTAGCTGTCTCCCCTCTTCCTTATATTGTTCATAGTCATCATAATCCCACTTAACTTCTCCTCGACTACAGCACCAAATTTTAGTTGCATAATATCTGGAATCTTCGATAATAACAGGATATGTATGTTCTATTAAATATCTTATAAATTTTTGAATCACGCAAAAAAATGTTCCTCGTAACTTTTCAAGCTCTGGATCTAAAAACTCAAAAAAAGGGTCTTTTGCTTCGTACATCATTTTCTTCAATAAATAAAAAGTTTCTGCTGGATGCTTCTCATTCAAATCTGCGTCTCTAAGCCAACTCCTCAAATCTTCATCAAACACATCACAAATTCGTTGAAACAGCTTCTTATCTGCTTCCGACACACCTTGTCCCATTCCCGGTACTGTATCAGAATTTGCAACTTGTTTGATCCATCGTTCTTTATGCCCTCTCAGCTCCGCTTCACTATATCGCTTTCCCTTCGGATGCTTCGGGTCCCCTTTTCCCATGTCAGCATGACAGTCAAAACACAACGGAATACAATTTTCAAAGGTGTCTTCACCGCCATCTGCTTTATGTCTAATATGGTGCAGTTCCATTTTTGTCCCACAAAATTTGTGACAGATACAGCAACACCGGCCACACTCAACTAGTGCTTGAGTAGCTACCGATTCAGGAAAGCTCATCTTCTATATCCCCTTTTATTCAAAATACTGTTGCATCAATGTTTTCTTCAATGTATCTATTTGCTTAATATTTTTCTTTGTAGATAATTTTAATTTATCAATACATTTAACAAATGATGAGAATTTTTGTTGCAACTCAAGCGGTGGCAACATAATATCCAACTTTTTCAGCATCGTTATCGAGAGATAGGCTACTGTTGATCCAGCTTGAAGCGTCTCTATCTGCTTTTGAATTCCCCTCATTGAGAATAAGTATGATAAATATAAACTCGCGGCCCTCGCATCAATCTTAGATAGCCAACTAATCATACCATCTTGAAAGTAGAATACATCTTCTTTTGTTACAATGTAGCATCTTCCAAGAGTTCCTCTAGACGTAACAAGGACATCTCCTGCAATGGGAACCATTCCCTGCAATTTGAGTTCGTCATATTTTTCAATCGAAATAAATATCTCCGGATTTTTAACCTTTCCATCAATACGTTCACTTAAATCTGAAATTCGCAAAAATGGAACGCCACTAGAAGACTGTTCATTTTTGTAAATTCGCTTACTTGAGCCAACCTCGCATATATCCGATAGCTTTACAACAGGCCAGTGCTTAGTATTATACTCCGAATCCCCAAACATCTCAACAAACTGTGCTTTCACCAATTCATCCAACTTAGCAAGCTGCTGTTGGCGAGACCGTAACATTACTTGCAATTTATGGATAATATCAAGGATATGCATCTGTTCAGAAATACTTGGAAGGGGAAGAGTAAACTTAAGAAATGTTTCCGTAGGTAAGCTTCTACGCCGTGCCGTTGATCCACGTAATTTTGCCCTGTAATAGTCAAGTGCACGCGCACTCCTTAACGCCCACTCTAAAAACTCAGGATGTATTTTACTTTGATCTACATCCCATATCCCATATGCTGGACTTACAATTCCCGCATCAACAATACGTTGTGTTGCAAGAACTCCTTCATCAATAGGAAAACCAACAACAAGCTGATTTTTGAAAACGACTTTATAATCAGCTTTATTTTTAGATGCGACTTCTTTTTTGAACTTTTCCTCCTGGAAAACTAATCCATCGTGCATTGTCATTGAAAGCACAGGATAATAATCATCACCACAACGTATCGTTTTTGCTGGTTTTATTAGAGAACCAAGTTCTACTACTCTATTATGTTCCATTGTTTATTCCACCAATTTATTTTTATAATTCAAGTGTCATCAACTTGCAAAATCTGCGTGTTGTTTTTCATTCACTCTTCGATTAACGTAAGTATTTCCTCTAAAAGTATCTCAAGATTGTGCATCAGTATCCAAGTAAAGCGTGGTTCTATTCTATACTCTCCTGGATTCTCCATATAATAACGCCAGTTCACGAAATCGTTGGCGTGTGCTTCTAGTTTTTCGTCAAAAGTATCTTCGTCAAGTACCCTCAGAAACTCTTTATATTCTTCCTTTGGAAGCAAGTCATACAGGGCCTTTAAGCCATGTCCTTTTTTCTGTTGCAAGAGTTTTTTGTAATCTACCCCATGAGCAATAAGAATCCCTTTCAAAAACACCTCACAAGCAAACGCAGTATTCACCATCAACGGAGCAGAGAGCATGTTATATTTTCCGCCAACTATCTTGATAGAGCCGTTCTGAGTGATCTCTCCCATACTGCGGTCTGCACATTGAGCGAATCGCTTTCCTTGAATGTAAAATGCTTTCGCCTTTGACAAATTCTCTATGACCAATAAAAAGTCCCCTTTATCTGAGTTTTCCAATCTTTACCACACACTCTATTTTACTCTTAGAATATCAGCTTGTCTAGCAGTTTTACTATTTTTTGTGCAATCTGTCCTTTTATTGAACTACATCACTCTTCCAACATCCTCTCCAACTCATCCATTGCTGCGCCGATGTCCATTTCCAGCTCCCGGAGCTGGGTCATGATCTCCAGGGTGGAGGGGTACTCGACGGGCACATACTCCACCTGTTTGTATTTATTGATAGAGAGGTCATAGCCATTTTCCACGATCTCCGCCTTGGGCACGAAGAACGAGGGTTCCGTGCGCTGGCGGGTCTGTTCGGCGGCCAGGTTTTGGAAGCGGGCGATGATGTCCGGGATATCATTTTCCGGGACAGGGGTTCGTTTGTCGTCCAGGGAGAAGCCGTCGGCCTTCATGTCGTAGAACCAAACTTGGTCGGTGCCGCCGTGCCCGGTCTTGGTGAAGATGAGGATGCCGGTGGACACCCCGGCGTAGGGCTTGAAGACGCCGGAGGGCATGGAGATGACGGCTTCCAGGCGGTTCTCTTCCACCAGTGCCTGGCGAATGGCTTTGTGGGCCTTGGAGGACCCGAAGAGCACGCCGTCCGGCACGATGCAGGCGCAGCGCCCGCCGGTGCGGAGCATGCGGAGAAAGAGGGCCAGGAAGAGCAGCTCGGTCTTTTTGGTCTTACAGACCTTAAGCAGGTCAGCGGAGACGATGTCCGCATCCAGGCTGCCCTTAAAGGGCGGGTTGGCCAGGATGAGGGAATAGGCATCCCGATCCGGGTTCTGGTCGCTGAGGCTGTCCCGGTAGGCGATGACGGGATTTTCGACACCGTGGGTCATCATGTTCATGGCCCCGATGCGGAGCATGGTGCGATCCATGTCGTAGCCGGTGAACATTTTGGTCATGTAGTGTTCTTTGGCCTGCTGGTCAAAAAAGATGGCTTCCCGGCAGTTGGTCTTCAGGTACTCCCCCGCCGCCACCAGGAAGCCAGACGTCCCGCAGGCCGGGTCTATAAAGACGTAATCTTTGATACAAGCCCGGTCGCCGGAAAAGTGTATAAAAATAGCGAAAACCGCAGGAAACAAGGCGTTTCTTGCGGTTTTCGCTGTATTTGTCGGTGTTCAATTTGCCCCGTCAGAGCACAGCCATGGTGTGCCCGATGCTGACATCTGGGCTCCAGCGCAGCTGGCTCAAGGAATAATTAAAATGTATGCCAAAATTAAATGGTTCGGGCAAAATTAAAAAGTATTAGTCGACGACTTCAATCCAACCATTATTCAAGCACATGGTCAGGTTATACTTGACATCCTGACCGGCCTTATCCCCACTCTCGAAATTCAAGACCACATACTCTCCGTCGCATCCAACAACACGAGCGTATGCTTTTTTCGATTTGTGGAACACCCGTCTACCAATGAGCTCGCCATATGCGCTTGTATCGCTCTGCAGTCCTTCCTCTTCCGGCTCCGGAGTAGAAGGTGGAGTTTCTTCCTTAACAGGCTGCACAGGTGCAGCTCTATTCGACTCCGGCGCTTTTGCCACTGCCTTCGCATTGGGCTTACTGGCAGTCTGCGGTTGGGCTTTGCGCTCCCCTGCAGCTTTTTTCTTCAGCTTAAGAAGCTCTATAATTTCCGCGATATGAGTAGGTGTGAACCAGAAATCATAGTCGTTGATAGCAACTGAAACGTGGTCATTCTCCTCAATCTCATTTTCCGACACATCAAGGATAGAATCTATGAGCCGGTCTGCCAGATACTTATCATTTCGCAGCGTTCTAAACTTTGCGGCGCAATTCGGACAAAGACAGACATTCAACGGGTCGAGCTCTACATCCGGCTTCTGTTCCAGCTGGCACATTTCCACATTGGAGAACGGCTTGTGGCACAGCTGGCAGGCATACCGATAAGACGAGTTTACGCGATACATATTCATCAGGTATGCGCGGACATCGTCTTGCGGTCGACTGACGCGGATACGCCTGACGACAGTCGCATATACGGTTGGGCTGGCATAGGACAGTATTTGAGCGGTATGCTTCTTCAGCGCCTCCCAGTTCTTAACGGAACCGGTCGGGAACTCAAATTCGTCCTCCTCAGATTGACCAGAAGAACCTTCCTGTAGAGACAGACCACCAAATTCACGACTGAGCTGCTCAGGTGTAATGTGGAAGCGGCGCTCCAGCTCAATTTCAAAGTAGGACTGTTTCTTCTCATCCGGCAGAGCATCGTAATCCTTCACAATGGCCTCATGCTGGTCAATTTTCCCTTTCTTAAAGCCCAGAATGTCGTACAAATTTGAATCGAGGCTGACTTTTCCGTATAGTGCCTTGTTCAAATCGTGTTTTGATATAGCCTTGTGCGAGACCAGCTCCCCAGACTCAGTATAGAGCCATTTTCCGTTCCAGTCAGAAAGACGCCAATTAAACCCATCCCTATTCAGAGTATGGATTACATCTGCAGGCTCGTCATATTTATTTGGCGTTCCTCCGCCGATATAAACCGTACCAACAAGGCGGGACATGTTCTCCTGCAGTGTCTTAAAAATCACCTGTGATTTTATTAAGGCGTCTTTAGCTTTCGCATGCTGGGAGATGTAGAGAAGGGCCTCTTCCAACTTATCAATGCCGAGTTTCCAGCGAAAGTCTCCGGTCGTTCTCCACTCAGGCTGTCGGCCAGGATTGCCGGTATAGTATTCACCCCAGGTTTTTTCGTCCCCGGTGATGATTTTGTCTGTAACGCCAAGCGCCCGTAGGTCATCAAAGGTGATTCCGGCTGACTGGTATGCGTCAAAATCGACAAAGTAGATATCCGGCGCAATGCCTTTGTAGTATTGCTCCAGCATTAGACCGGTTTCGGACTGAGGGAACCGAATAACCTTTGAATGTGGCCGTGCCCAGTATGCCTTTCCTCCTGACCTGCACTTTATGTAGAACGCTTTCCGAACAATCTGTCTCAGGTCAGCCTCGTAGTCAGAATTCCTGAGATACTTGACAAGGGCGTGTATGTCTTGTACGTGCTCCTCAAATGAACCGCTAAAATCTGTACCAGCATACCGCTTTTCAAGAGATTTTACAAAGTGCTCGTACTCGTTGGGCGTCTTCAGGTGCAGTACATTTTCAAAGAAGGTTCGGCACTTCTCAAATAGATATGGATGGACAAATTCCACCTCGGCCTGCATCGCCTTCTTCGACGGAAGAAATACATTGGGCAAATAAGAAGACTGCGATTTTCGGTATGGAGCAACTATGCGGTTGGATGCTGTGCGGACAATCACAGCGTCGAGAATATTTCTGTAATTCGATTCGGAGAAAATATTCGGGACAGTCTCATACAGCTTGTAAAGCCTAACGAGCCAGTCATTATCTCGGTTTTCCAAAAAACTGTGATTATCGTTGAAGTAGCTTCTAAGGTCTTCCGGACGAATAACCTCTATTCCCAAAATGCTGGAGAAATAAGAGAGCACATCTTTGTACGGGCCTGTCTCCGTCAACGAAACCGGAAGCCATTCATAATGTCTTTTGTCGTTGATAAGTTCCGAGATTAACTCGCTGGGCAATAGCTCCGCAATTTCTCTGCTTCTCGCAATAACTGCATTGGCAGCCTTAGTGTAGCCCTTCCCATCCTTAACGGGCAAAACGCGCTCCGACGAAAACAAATCCCGCATTTCTTCGTATAAAGGATAGAAAAGCGGATAGACATCAAAGTCGTCCTCATCAAGAGGCAGAATCCGAATCAGGCTCAAGTCGAGGAGCCCCATATCGCGCAGCTCAAGGACACTCTGTCTGAGGAGCTTTGCCGTTTGTTCAGCCAGAGCCTCGTTTTCCTCTTCATCGGCAGGAACACTGCTCCGGTTTGGAGTAGTGCGGAACGGGCCTTGGACAATGAAGTCAAGTTTGCTTTCGGTCTCTGTCGGGAAGTAAACGGAGATATACGGATTCTTTGCTTTTTGGAAAGTGGTTTTTCCTTCTTTGCCTGTTGCGACAGTGAACGCAACGTCAATTGTACGGGTAGAAACCCTCGAATCAATCGGCATCGAAAATTTGATGAATGACAGAGACTCGTCCGTCTTATCATCCTCGGATTCAATTGCCGACACGCGGGTGCAGTGGTCATTTATCGGCTCAGCATCCAGTAAATATTCCCCTGATGCTTCTTTGCCCGGAATCTTGATTTCGTACTCAATGAGTTCGAGGTGCCGCATGAAAAGGAGCGTGGTCACTCCGAGATTTTTGAGTCGCTTTGTAATAGCTTCATTCAGCGCAGCCAGATTTTTAAATCCCGAAAACTGGAATCCAACGCTATATGGGAACACGAAGAGGGTCGTATAGCCAGCCGGAACATCAACGGCAGGGATATCTACGGGCTTCGTGAAGTCCTTTATCTCAACAGCGAAGGGATGGCAATTCTCTGCCAGCTCCTTTTTGCGCGGCGAGCTATACAGCCTGACCGTTTCACATATGCCAAAGACTGATTTGAAGCCGACACCGAATTCGCCAATCTGGTTTAAATCATTAACCTTGTCCGACTGCCCTATGTCGCACAGGCCCTGCAGGTTCTCCGTAGTGAAGGATTTTCCATCGTGCATCACTTCAAGCCTGTCAGAGTATTGGACAAACCGAATTTCAGTAGCTCCTGCGTCTTCCGCGTTCTGGAGCAGCTCGTAGACAAAGTGTGATTTATCGGTATAGAGCTGAATTATCCGTTCGAGCGACCGCCTGAGCATGCCGTCCCTATCTTGATTCTGGAGAATCTTATCAGCTATATTCAAAGCGCTCACCTCTTTACTTTACCGTGATAACCCCGTTTGCAATCAACGTAGTATGTATATCTGCCTTCGCAATCTTCGCTTCAATCTCTGAAACCTTCTGCTGATAACGCTGTGTAGCGTTTTCCAATTCAGAGCGATGCATAGTTGCAATTCGTTCATCCCCGGCCTCAGCAATTTTTCTTTCCAAGACCAATTTCCGGTTTCGGTAATTGTTCTTTAAGCTCTCTAATTTATAGCGAGCGACTTGCCTTGTAGACTCTGTGTGCTGGGCCTTCTCAGCTTGCCACATCCGGACGTGGTGTTCCTCCAAAGCGTCCCACGCCTCCGGCTTTAGCTTTGAAGAATAGTCAACGGCGGCAGCGGTCAGGATGTATTCCGGGAGCTCTGCTGCAATTCTCGGTTCCTCACAGATTGCTACCAATTTGAAATTTGAACGAATCCCAACGTAATCCCACGCATAAATAGACATCGGGTAATCACCGGCTGGAATCTCGTCAGAGTAGTATTCCAAGTGAATATAAACGAGCTTGTTGGTGGCAAAATAGGATGCGGCTTGTTTGACCAGCGGGTGCACCGGAGTAACGAAAAAGGCGGTTCGGTTTTTCTCGGCAGCTTCTGAATCAAAAGTAATCGGGTGGTTTGGATTGTTGCCCTTAAGATAAACCTCCCATTTCCTACGCAGGCTGTTCCGCAGGCCAGTCAGATTTCTGAGGTCAGACAGGATTTCAGAACGCGCCACTGCACTGAGGCGCAGCGTTTTCAGAGCACCATCACCAAGGATATAATTGTTACCACCTAATCGGTGATTGAGATACATCTCGACAAGGTGCTGAATGCTTCTGGCCGACAGGAAGGGACTTTCTGCCTCCTGAATTTCCTTTGACATCGTATAGTTCGACAAATCGAACCCGAATAGCTCCTTCTCCTCGCTTTCCAGCTTGTTCAGCTCCTGGGCCTTGCGCACCTCATTATCGGCCATCTGCTCCAGCTTTGCTTTTCGCTCTGCATCCGTAAGGCTGGTATCCAGTGCTATCAGCTCAATTTGCCTGCCGATTTCGCCGAGAATCTCCTCGCATTCACCGATGCTCCCTTCAAAGACACCGATGCGAGAGAGGCAGCGGTCATAAATGTCAGCGTCCACAGTATCACTGGTGATAACGTTATAGATGTTTACAACTTCGCTCCCTTGGCCTCGGCGGTCGATACGACCAATGCGCTGCTCGATGCGCATGGGATTCCAAGGCAGGTCATAGTTTATCATCATGTCACAGAACTGATAGTCCAAGCCTTCAGAGCCGACTTCTGTGAAAAGCATAATGTCAATGGCTTCCGGGTCATCCTTCGGGAGTTCAAACCGCGCCCGGAAATCCAGCCGGTCATCATTTTTTACGCTACCATCGATTTGCTCGACACGAAGTCCCGCTTCTCGCAGCTTTCTTTTGATATAATACAGCGTGTAGCGGAATGTGCTGAACAGGATGATTTTATTATTTTCAGATTTCTGCTTTTCTCGGATAATCTGGAGCACCCCATCGAATTTCGGGTCGTCCTCCGGCAGGTTATCCGCCATTTCCAGAATGTTCTTTGCGATGGAGCGGAATGTCTCCAAGTCCATCTCACTGAACTCGCCTTCATCAAAATCAAATTCCGGGTCGTCCGTCATCTGCTCGAATCTGCGGTCAATGATACCCCGAATGTGCGGAGCAAGGCCAAAGATGCAGCTTGCAGCCTGACGGCGAATCGTTGACATCATAAATTTGACGCCACGGCCACCGTGCAATTTGGACAGCGCAGCGACTTCAAAAGTCAAGAGAGCATCATGGAGCTCCCGCTGTTGGTCAGTAAAATCGCTCTCCAGCGTATGCGTTCTCCGAATGCAGAAATTTTGGATATCCTTTCTGCGCGTCCGGTTGAGCATCATATTGAAGCTATGGAGAGACTCAATATCGGTAATGAGTTTTACCCGCTCCTCACGGGTGATGGTGTCCTGCCTGAGAACCTTCCGGATTTGCTCAAATACCGGATTGTTTGCGATTACATTTTCGCCCCATTGGGTCGCGAGAACACTATCCAGCGTTTCCAGTGCTTCTGCTTTCCAGTTTTCCTTCGCAGCTCGAACGATGTGGGCGCACTGAGAGATATACGGATTCGGACGCGACATCATCGTGAAGCTCTTCTTGTCGATTACGACATCCGGGCGCAGCAGATTAAGCAGCGTGTACAGGTCGTCGTCACTTGTCTGCAGCGGAGTCGCGGTCAGCATTACGACAGCGTCTGCGTGCTGGCAGAAGTAGTGAACACACTTATATGCAAATGCCTTGTCCTTCTCCATGCTGCCATTGCGCAGATGGTGGGCCTCATCAATGATGACCAAATCAAAATGCGGTGCTGGGTCTAATTGTTGGAGGCCGAAGCTCTTATGTCGCTTGGATTGGTTCCCTTGGTATGTCCTCGCATCCAGAATGGAATACGGGACGATGACCTTTCCATAGCGGGCAGGCCATTCACCGTCACGGTCGGTATCAGAGATAATCTGCCGAAAAGTATCGCCATCCAAGGGCGTGAATTCCTCGTCAAAGCGTTTCATCTCATTTTCCCACTTGCGGTCTGCGACGAGCGGCTTCGGGCAGATAATCATGATGTTTTCCAAATCGGAGCGGGCCTGCAGCTCCTTGATAATCAGACCGGCCTCGATGGTTTTACCGACACCGACGCTGTCTGCAATCAGAATCCTTGGTTCGTCTGCCTTTATCAGCTTCAATGCCGGTCGGAACTGATAGGGCACGAAATCGATACGGGCAGCATTAAGGGAATACAGATTTCCGGCTGACGGATTGTTAATCTGGTAGGCAGAGAGATAGCTTCGCAGGGTCTCAGAATCCACCCACTCATATTCAGGTGTACTGCTCACCAGCGCAATCTGACCCTCATAATAGGTCTTTAGCGCACCTTCGACAAATACTTCGTACTTCTTTGTATCGCCAAGCTGCGTAACAGAAAACACCATACCCTTGGTGTCCGGGCTGCCGACGATGTAGACGAGGCTTCTCTCTGTGATATCGTCCTCCTGTACAACCTCCGGTTCCACGATGGCAACTGCCTGCTTGGGCGCAGTAACGGTCGGGCGGAGCACTGGCTGCGGAGGTGTTTCATCCTTGAATGCTTCGGGACGCTCCACCCTTGCTTTGAACTGTTCCAAATCAGGAATCAGTCCGCTCCGGTTCATCTGGGCGAAAAACCGGATGAGGCATTCAATGTCCGATACGATGGTATCCTTGCCTGGGAGCTCCGCGCTGACATGCGCCCAGTTGTTCCGGACGCCAATCATATCGCGGATGCACTCCCGCTCACTGGTCGGAAGATAGGCGTAGCCGCGCATCGTGTACCAAGACTTGTTGGCAACACGAAGAAGCGCTGCAAGGTCTAATTCCTCCAGCTTGGAAAGACCCTTTTTTTCAATGAGCTCTCTCTGGGGATAGCTCAGATTTGAGAGTACGCACTCCTCCCACCAGTCTTCACCGGATTTGGGCAGCATCACAGAAAGCCACGACGCCAGTGCTTGCGCGGCCTTGTGAAGATAATCGTTCATCCGGGATATGATGTTCTCATCGTACATTCTGCTTCACCAGCCTTTAACCGAAAAATCCATCCTCATCAAAAATATGGTCAAGCTCGTCATTGGACATCGCGTGGGAAACGCGGTCGCGGACGGCGCTGCGGGACATATCCAGTCTCTTGATGCGCCCGTTCAGCAGCCGGATAAGCTGAAGCCTGCCGACACCGGGATTCTGACGGGCATACTCAGCAAAGCCCTTAGCCTTGCCCAGATTGTCCGTTCTGGTTCCGTCATGCGGCTCCAAAATATCAATGACGAAGCCCATCTCGTCCTTTCGGATAATCAGAAAATCGGGATACATCGACTTCTTCTCCGCGTTCTGCTCATAGGGGATGCACAGTGACCATGACTTCCTCGGCGGATTGCGGAGCCAGCAGATATAGTCCGACCGGCCACGCTCGGCCTGAAGGACAGCCTTTTCCCAATTGTTCAGGTTGATGACGGCTTTGCCGGTCGCATTGTCCACAAACAGATGGTCGGTATAAGCCTCGCCGACATTGCTGCGCTCAATGCTGATGGTCTCCGGCAGCCGGAAGTTATGCTTACTGACGATGTCGCCATCGGAAACGATGCTGTCATACTTCTTCCGGTATCGCTCAGTCAGGCCCGTGATACGGCGGCGATTCGCGTCGTTGATGTCGTGGAACCGGCTGCGGGCATAATTGTGGAGCATATCCATACTGTCTGCGTCGGCGGCAAAGATGATGACGTCGATTTTGTATCCGGCAGGATTATCGTCATTTGCGTATCGGGTGCCGTAGCGGATGCCGACACCCTCATTGCCCAGCTTGAGCTCCGCAAGACGGAACTGACGGTCGAGGTCGGTATCCGTGGTGGAGAACAAATCCATCTCCGCATGGTCATCCACAGACTCGCCGAATACATCAAACGTCTGCGTTTTCAGCTTGAACTGCAGTACCTGCGTGGCCAGCTCGTCATATCTGCCCTCGTCCTTTGTCTTCTTGATGAAGCTGCGAATCATTTCTACGATTTCATTCACAACATCATAGGAGGCAGAGGGCTGAAGGCCGGACTGCGTCAGGAGCCGGGTGAGGCTGAACAGAGATTTCAGATAGTCGTTGATTCTGACCCTGCGCACGTCATAGGTCAGAAGACCAGCATCATTGATGGCCTTTACGATGGCCTCTCGGTCAAGCTCCGGCTCTTCGGGAACGTCTTCCGGAGCAGGCTGCGGTTCCGTTGCACCGGAAGGCTCTGCCCCTGCAGCAGCTCCATTTGCAGGCGTTTCGCTGCTCACGCCACTCACCGGGCGTATGGTATCCGTGGTACCGGAAGCAGGTGCCGCTGGTGCGCCGAATGAGGTGCTACCACTTTGCGAGGGCGTCTGCTGCGTCGCCTCCTCTTCCACTGCACAGCCGCAAAAGCCGAGCGCCAGCGCAAACAGCGCCAGCAGAGCCGCCGCCATGGCGAGATATGCAATTGTCATGC
>OIWK01000734.1_pt1 | contig 34435 bp, 31 predicted proteins | sample 1587401 | NCBI WGS metagenome assembly OIWK01 (sample SAMEA3888911, study PRJEB22519) | human gut metagenome | biome: human gut; feature: human-associated habitat; material: faeces | place: Denmark | collected 2009 | reverse complement strand
AAAAAACATTTGAAAGAGAATATTCGCCTTTGCTTGCAATAAGAGATGCATATCCAAAGATGATAATTGCAAGAACACATCATGAACCATATGATTACAAAGGAGTGCAAGTGGTTGATATCTGTAGATGGTTACGAGAATAGTATTTTTTACGTTTTGTATTAAGTGCTTGCACGACGGCAGACAGTGTTATGAAAAAACGTCATAAGATTCTGTGTCTCTAAGAAAGAGGCATGGATTATCTGATAAAAACTGTCTTTTCAAAGTTAGACAACCGCCTTGGATGATGTTCGCTCTAGGCAGATATGAATGCTTTGCGTATTAGAGGTTCATAGGACTTGTTATATAAATGGCAACGCGGGCACATGGACGTGCCCGCGAGGCGCAACCGCACATGGATGTTCGTTTGCGCCGGTTGCCAAAGGATTGATTCCTTGTCGTACAAGTCCTTTGAACCTCTTATGCGTGAAGCCCTGAATATCTTCCTAGAGCGGACACATCCTGGCGGCAGTCTAAGCTGTGCCAAGACAGTTTAATAAATCCATGCCTCTTTCGAGAGACACGACGAATCTGATTCCAATCTTTTTTCATAACACGGTCTGCCGTCACGCAAGCGCTAAACATAAATGCGAATAAAAAGGGCGCCCCTACAAAAGGAGCGCCCCTGTGATGATTATTTTCCGTTGTGTTTCTCTTCACAGTACTTGCAGCGATACACTTCATTTTCTTCATCCGTCAGAATAAAGATCTGGTCGAGCTCCTGCTCGATAGATGTGATACATCTTGGATTCTTGCAGGAGATGACATTCTTAATTTCGCGTGGAAGTGTCAACTCTTTCTTGTCGACAATTTTATCGCCCTGAATGACATTGACGGTAATGTTGTGATCGATATAACCTAGAATATCGAGATCTAATGCATCGATCGGACATTCTACTTTGATAATATCTTTCTTTCCCATCTTATTACTTTTTGCATTCATAATAATGGCAACCGTGCAGTCAAATTGGTCTAAATGCAAATCATGATAAATTTTCATGCTCATGCCTGCCTGAATGTGATCGAGTACGAAACCTTCGTGAATACCACTAATATTTAACATGTTCCCACCTCCAATAATGTATAAATGAGTGCCATACGGATATAGACACCAAGTTGTGCCTGCTTGAAGTAAGAGGCTCTTGGATCGTCATCAACTTCTACAGAAATCTCGTTTACACGAGGAAGTGGATGCAATACAATCATATCTTCTTTGGCAAGTGTCATTTTTTCAGCATTTAAAATATAGAAATCCTTCATACGCAGATAGTCTTCTTCGTTGAAGAAACGTTCTCTTTGTACACGGGTCATATAGAGAATATCCAGCTCTGGCATCGCATCTTCTAATTTTTCCATTTCTACATAAGGAATATGATTCTTGTCCAAAACATCTTCCCGAATGTAGCTTGGTACACGGAGTTCTTCCGGTGAAATCAATACGAACTTGATGTTGGAGTAACGAACAAGTGCATTGATCAGTGAATGAACGGTACGACCAAACTTTAAATCTCCACAGAGTCCGATTGTCAGATTGTCAAGTCCGCCATGTAAAGAACGGATTGTGTATAAATCGGTTAATGTCTGTGTGGGATGTTGATGACCACCATCTCCGGCGTTAATCACTGGAATGCTGGAATGGGAAGAGGCAACAAGAGGAGCTCCTTCCTTTGGATGACGCATAGCACAAATGTCTGCGTAACTAGAAATAATACGAATGGTATCGGAAACACTTTCGCCTTTGGATGCGGAAGAGGAATCAGCACTGGCAAAACCAAGAGTAGAACCTCCAAGGTTTAACATTGCTGCTTCAAAACTTAAACGAGTACGAGTACTTGGCTCGTAAAAACATGTGGCTAATTTTTTGCCATGGCAGGATTCCGCATATTTGTCGGGATGCTGTCTCATGTCATCAGCCAGATCCATTAGTTGCTCAATTTCCTCTGTAGAAAAGTCCAGAGGGTTCATAAGATGACGCATAACAAACCTCCGTTTTTTGGTATTTTTTCTATCATATAATAGCGATGTGCAAATTTCAATCATTAAGTGATATTCAGAAAATTCAGACGATATTCGTCCTGTGAAAATATTCTTTCTATGCCAAAAAAGGTGGGATTTTTGGGCTGTTTTTGTTATACTAAAAGTTATGGAAATTGAGCATGTAACGGAAAGGAATTCGATATGAAAAGTGTAAAAGATTTACTGGAAAAGCTGGATTATGAAGTCCTGCAGGGAAATGTGGAACAGGAGATCACAGAGCTTGTTTATGATTCTCGTAAAGTAAAAGAAAATTCTATGTTTGTATGCGTCAAAGGCGCAACCGTAGATGGCCATACATTTGCAAAGGATGTTGTAGAAAAAGGAGCGACCGTATTGGTGGTTTCTGATGCAGTAGAAGTGCCGGAACAGACAACCGTGATCAAGGTTGCAGACACCAGAGTTGCACTGGCATATTTAGCAGCAGCATATTTTGATTATCCTGCCGATACGTTAAAAGTCATTGGTATTACCGGAACAAAAGGAAAGACAACAACGACTTACATGGTAAAATCCATCATGGAAAATGCAGGATTTAAGGTAGGATTGATTGGAACGATTGAAGCAATTATCGGAGATGAAAGAATACCTGCAAATAATACAACACCGGAATCTTATGTGGTGCAGGAGTATTTCCGCAAGATGCTGGATGCCGGCTGCGATTATGCTGTGATGGAAGTGTCATCCCAGGGCTTGATGATGCACCGTGTGGACGGATTTACCTTTGATGTTGGTATTTTCACAAACATTGAACCCGATCATATCGGACCAAATGAACATGCATCGTTTGAAGATTATTTACAGTGTAAGGCGAAACTGTTCCAAAAATGTCGTTTGGGTATTGTTAATGCAGATGATGTGCATGTTGCAGAGATTTTAAAGAATCATACCTGCAAAGTGCAGTCATATGGATTCTCAGAGCAGGCAGACATTTGTGCAAAAGATATGAAACTGGTGCGCAAGGGTGGACATCTGGGTGTTTCGTATCATGTGAGCGGGCTGGTAAATGGTGATATTGAGACGAGCGTGCCAGGCAGATTTAGCGTATATAATTCACTGACGGCAGTAGCCATTTGCAATCATTATGGTGTCGCAGTGGATGTGATGAAAAAAGCACTTTTGCATGCCAGTGTCAAAGGGCGTATCGAAATGGTGCATGTTTCAGATGAATTTACACTCATGATTGATTATGCACATAACGCCATGAGTCTAGAGAGTCTGCTTACCACGTTAAAAGAATACGAACCGGGAAGACTGGTTTGTCTGTTTGGCTGTGGAGGAAACCGATCCAAACTGCGTCGTTATGAGATGGGAGAGGTTTCCGGTAAATTAGCAGATCTTACCATCATTACATCCGACAATCCACGTTTTGAAGAACCACAGGCAATCATCGATGATATCAAAACAGGGATTGCAAAAACAGACGGAAAATACGTGGAGATTATCGATCGGAAAGAGGCAATCCGCTATGCGATTGAACATGGAAAGCCGGGAGATATTATTGTTCTGGCAGGAAAAGGTCATGAGGATTACCAGGAAATCAAAGGGAAAAAATACCCAATGGATGAACGCGTGCTGATTGCAGAAGTGTTAGAAGAGTTGGGTTGGAAAAAATAAGATTCATTGTTATAGAAGGAAAGATACATGTTATACAGTGATGTAATCATTGACATATCGCTTGAAAAATTAGATAAAACCTTTCAATACGAGATACCGCAGCATTTACAAGATGTGGTACAGATTGGAAGCCGCGTTGTAATTCCTTTTGGAAATGGTACCAGGCGCATTACAGGATATGTTATTGACATGTCACAAGAGCCGAAGATTGATCCGGATCGCATCAAACCAATCCTGGGCATTTCAAAAGACAGTATTGCTGTAGAATCGCAGTTGATTGCGCTGGCAGCATGGATTCGCCGCAATTATGGATGCACGATGAACCAGGCGCTTAAAACAGTCCTCCCCATTAAGAAAAAAGAGGGAATCAAAGAAAAAAAGACAGTATATTTTCTACTGGATGAAAAAGGTGCTAGAGATGAGATGACAACCTTGATGGCGAGAAAGCGCCACAGTGAAGCAAAAGAACGCTTGCTTCGCATTTTGATGGAGCAACAGGAACTCCCTTGGGAAGAAATTACGGGAAAGATGCAAATTGCATCATCAGTGATCCGTGATTTTGAAAAGAATGGATGGGTTCGCATTGGAACAACGCGTGCGTATCGAAATCCCGTTCCGCCAATGACAGAGGAAAGTAAGCCAATTGTGTTATCACAAGCACAAAAAGAAGCTGTGGACTGCGTTTGCGCAGACTGGAAAGAAGGAAAACAGAATACATATTTACTCTATGGCGTGACCGGAAGTGGAAAGACAGAGGTCTATATGGAGTTGATCGCGCATACACTTGCAAGAGGAAAAAGTGCCATTGTGTTGATTCCGGAGATTGCACTGACGTATCAGACATTGATGCGTTTTTACCAGCGTTTTGGTGCGCAGGTTTCCATTATGAATTCGAGAATGTCACCGGGCGAGCGCTTTGATCAATATGAACGTGCGAAAAAGGGTGAGATTCGTATTATGGTGGGACCGCGGAGCGCACTGTTCACACCATTTTCAGATTTAGGTATTATCATTATAGATGAAGAGCATGAACCGTCCTACAAGAGTGAAACCGTACCACGATATCATGCCAGGGAAACAGCGATTGCCCGGGCAAAGATGCAGCAGGCAACGGTGGTCTTAGGTTCTGCAACACCATCGGTGGAAAGTTTTTCACGTGCAAAAAGCGGAGAATATAAAATGCTGACGTTGCCGACGCGAATTTCTGGACGCAAATTACCAACGTGTGAGATTGTAGATTTGCGGGAAGAGCTTCGTGCAGGAAATCGTTCTGTGCTATCGCGCAGATTACAGGAACTGATGGCGGATCGTTTGCAAAAGAAAGAACAGACGATGTTGTTTATCAATCGGCGGGGACTGCTGGGCTTCGTTTCTTGCAGAGCATGTGGCCATGTGATAAAATGTCCCCATTGCGATGTCTCATTGAGCCTGCATCGTGGGGATCGGATGCGATGTCATTATTGTGGATATGAGACGAGAAAGCCGCAGGTATGTCCATCCTGTGGTTCCAAATATATTGGTGGTTTTAAAGCGGGAACGCAAAAGTTTGAAGAAGTGGTAAAACAGACGTTTCCAACAGCGAGAGTGCTTCGTATGGATATGGACACAACGCGGGGAAAACATGGACATCAGGAGATTCTGGAGGCATTTCGCAGACAGGAAGCAGATATTCTGATAGGAACACAGATGATTGTGAAAGGGCATGATTTCCCAAATGTAACGCTGGTTGGTGTTTTGGCAGCAGATTTATCCTTGAATGCAAGCGATTTTCACAGCGGAGAGCGTACATTTCAATTATTGACGCAGGCTGCGGGACGAGCGGGCAGAGGTGAAATACCGGGGAATGTTGTGATGCAGACATATCAGCCAAAGCATTACAGTATTGTGGCGGCAAAAGAGCAGAATTACGAAGCTTTTTATGAAGAAGAAATCGCATATCGCGAGCTGATGGATTATCCACCGGCATCACATATGCTTCTTATTCTGGTAACTTCTGAAAAAGAAGAAGACGCAGATTTGTGTGCAAAAGAGCTGGCAGAGACAATTGAAAAAGAGGCTCCGCAGGTCGTTTGTTTAGGACCGTCGGATGCAGCGGTCGCAAAAGTAAATGATATTTACAAGAAAGTTATATATTGTAAACATCAGGATTACGAGCAGCTGATTTCTGTAAAAGACAGAATCATGGAACGTATCCAACAAGAACAAAACTTTGCAAAAGTAATGGTATGGTTCGATTTTGATCCAATGAACCAGGCCTAAACATATTTAGAGAAAGAGGGAGATAGTATGGCAATCAGACAGATAAGAGTACAGGGAGACGAAGTGTTAGAGAAGGTGTGTCGTCCGGTAAAGGAGATTACACCAAGAATAGCAACATTGATTGAGGATATGATTGATACGATGTATGAATACGATGGTGTAGGATTAGCAGCACCACAGGTGGGGATTTTACGTCGTATTGCGGTGATTGATATCGGAGAAGGCCCGATTGTACTTGTGAATCCAGAAGTAATTGAAACATCCGGAGAACAGACAGGAGAAGAAGGATGTTTATCACTTCCTGGAAAATCCGGTCAGGTAACACGACCAAATTATGCAAAAGTGCGTGCTTTCAATGAAAATATGGAAGAATATGAAGTGGAAGGTGAAGAGCTTTTGGCAAGAGCTCTGTTGCATGAGATTGATCATCTGGATGGTCATATGTATACCGAAAAGGTAGAAGGTGTGCTTCATGATGTAAATTATGGAGAAGAGGACGAATAGAGGAGTAGTCGTATGAAAGTTGTTTTTATGGGAACACCGGATTTTGCAGTAGCAACGGTGGATGCAATAGCAAAAGCAGGACATGAAATTGTGTTGGTTGTAACACAGCCGGACAAGCCGAGAGGCAGGGGAAAAGAAATGCAATTTCCGGCAGTTAAGACATGGGCAATCGAACATGATATCCCGGTATACCAGCCAAAGCGTATTCGCGATGCAGAAGCTGTAGAACTCTTGCAAAAGCAGGATGCCGAGATTTTTATCGTGGCAGCGTTTGGACAACTTTTGCCAAAAGAAGTGTTAGATATTCCACCACTTGGCTGTGTCAATGTACATGCATCGTTACTTCCAAAATACCGTGGTGCTGCACCGATTCAATGGGCGGTTATGAACGGAGAGCAGGTGAGTGGCGTGACAACCATGCAGATGGGCGTGGGCTTAGACGATGGGGATATGCTTTTAAAAGAAGAGGTGGTGCTGCGGGAAGATGAGACAGGCGGAAGCTTGTTTGATCGTCTTGCAGAAGTTGGTGGAGCGCTTTGTGTTAAGACGATCGAAGGATTAGCTGAAGGATGCATTACGCCAATTCCACAGGATGAGGCACAGGCAACGCATGTAGGTATGATCAAAAAGAGTATGGGAAATCTTGATTTTTCCAGAAGTGCCGTGGAGTTAGAACGTTTGGTGCGAGGCCTCAATCCTTGGCCGAGTGCATATACACATCTTGGAAATAAGACATTAAAAGTGTGGAAAGCACGTGTGGATACAGATACGAAGACAGAGGCACAGCCGGGAGAGGTAGTATCTTCGGATGCATCCGGTATCGCAGTTGCTACAGGAGAAGGTCTTTTCGTGATGGAAGAGATTCAGTTAGAAGGTAAAAAACGCATGTGCGTCGCAGATTTTTTACGTGGTCGTGAGATTCCGGTGGGAACCATGTTATGCGGCTAGTATGAAAGGAGAAGATTATGTACGGATATTATGGATATTATTGGGATCCAACTTATGTTTTGGTTGTCATTGGTGCAATTATTTGTCTTCTGGCATCAGCAAGGGTAAAGGGAACATTTAACAAATATAATAAAGTGCGTAGCGCATCTGGGATGACTGGCGCACAGGCGGCAGAACGTATGCTTCAAATGTCAGGCATTTATGATGTGACGGTACATCATGTATCCGGTAATCTGACGGATCATTATGATCCACGAAATAAAACCCTCAATCTATCGGATCCGGTATACAATTCGACGAGTGTAGCAGCGATTGGTGTGGCAGCGCACGAATGTGGACACGCGATTCAACATCAGCGCAATTATGTGCCGCTGACACTTCGCAGTGCAATTGTTCCGGTAGCAAATATCGGGTCAACCTTGGCATGGCCGCTGATTTTGATCGGTTTACTTTTTAATAGCCAGATGGGACATAATCTTATTATGATTGGAATTATCGCTTTTTCTTTTGCTGTTATTTTCCAGCTTGTGACACTTCCGGTGGAATTTAACGCATCTTCCCGGGCACTTCATTTCTTAAATGATACGGGAATGCTTTCGCATGAAGAATTGCGTGGTACGAGAAAAGTATTAAAGGCAGCAGCGTTGACCTATGTGGCAAGTGCGGCAGCAGCCATTTTACAATTGCTGCGTCTGGTGATTTTGTTTGGAGGAAATAGACGCGATGACTGATCCAAATCAGAGAGAAATCGTTGTTGCAATCCTGGATGAAATATTGGAACAGGGAAAATATTCCCATCTGGTACTTAAGGCAACATTGGATAAATATCAATATCTTTCGAAACAGCAGCGTGCATTTATCACGCGTCTGACACAGGGCACTATTGAACGATTGTTACAGATTGATGCTATTTTGAATCAATTCGTAAAAAAACCAAAAGTACCGAAGATGAAACCGATGATTCGGACGGTACTACGCAGCAGTGTCTATCAGATTGTCTTTATGGATGGAGTTCCGGATGCTGCCGTTTGTAATGAGGCAGTGCGCATGGTAAAAAAACATGGACTCGGAGGCCTTGGCGGTTTTGTTAATGGTGTACTTCGTAACATCTCACGCCATAAAGATGAAATTGTATACAAGGGCTGGTCGGAACAGTATTCTATGCCGCAATGGATTATTGATGCATGGAAAGCGCAGTATGATGATGCAACAGTAGAACAGATTTTACAGGCTTTATTAGAAGAAAAGAAGACATGTATCCGTGTCAATACGAATCGGATGTCAGTCGTTCAGTTAACGAATCGCCTGCAGGAGCAAGGCATTACGGTGGAGCCATGTGAAGAAATTCCGTATGCGCTTTATATCAGTGGTTACGATCACTTGAGCGGCATACCTGAGTTTGTGGCGGGTGATTTTTATATTCAGGATTTTAGTTCTATGATGGTGGCGCATAGCGCGGGCATTCAGGCAAACGATCATATTATTGATGTATGTGCAGCGCCGGGAGGCAAGAGTCTGCATGCAGCAGAACTTTTAGCAGGCACAGGTATGGTAGAAGCCAGAGATGTTTCTGACTACAAAGTGTCTTTGCTGCAGGAAAACATAGCACGTATGGGGCTTACCAATATCAAAGCCGAGAAATGGGATGCAACCATCAAAAAAGAGGACTCCATAGAACAGGCGGACGTCGTTATTTGCGATGCACCATGTTCTGGTCTTGGTGTTGTTGCTGGAAAACCAGATATCAAATACCATATGGATGCGCAAAAGCAAAAAGATCTTGCAAAGCTGCAGCGAAACATCCTGGATGTGGTATGCGCTTATGTAAAAAAGAATGGTACGCTGCTTTATTCGACCTGTACCATTTCAGCCATAGAAAATGAGGACAATGTCGCATGGTTTTTGCAGAAACATCCGGAATTCGTATGCGAAAAACAATGTCAGATTTTACCACAAATGGGTAAAAAAGACGGTTTCTTCTATGCGAAGCTGGTGCGCAAAGATGTGGCAAATGAAAAATAGATAGGAAATACAATGGAACAAAAAACAGATATCAAGTCTCTGACCTATGATGAAGTGTCAGAACTGGTAGAGCAGTTGGGCGAAAAACGTTTTCGTGGGAAACAGTTATATGAGTGGATGCATGTACATAACGTGGCATCTTATGATGAGATGACGAACCTGCCGAAGAAATTTCGGGAAAAGCTTGCCGAAACGACAACGTATACAGCGTTAAGAAAGGTGGATTGTCAGATTTCAAAAGAAGATGGTACCAGAAAGTATTTGTTTGCGCTTGCTGACGGCAATATGGTAGAAAGTGTCTTGATGCGATATCATCATGGAAATGCAGTCTGTGTTTCTTCTCAGGTGGGCTGTCGTATGGGCTGTCGCTTTTGTGCGTCTACGCTGGATGGACTGGAACGTAATTTGACACCGTCAGAGATTTTAGACCAAATCTATGCGATTGAGCGTGATACACAGGAGAAGGTATCCAATCTGGTTGTGATGGGAACAGGGGAACCGATGGATAATTACGACAATGTTGTGCGTTTTATCCATTTGTTGACCGATGAACATGGGAAAAACTTAAGTCAGCGTAATATTACCGTTTCGACTTGTGGTATTGTGCCAAAAATAAAGAGTCTGGCGGAGGAAGGACTGCAGATTACACTTGCACTTTCCCTACATGCGCCCAATCAAACGAAGCGTCTGGAACTGATGCCAATTGCCAATAAATACGATATTCATGAGGCGGTTGATGCCTGCCGTTACTATTTTAAAAAGACAGGCCGTCGTGTGACATTTGAATATAGCCTGGTAGCAGGTGTAAATGATAGTGAGGAAGATGCAGCACAATTGAGCGCATTGATTGATGGTATCAATTGTCATATCAATTTGATTCCGGTAAATCCAATCAAAGAGAGAGATTATGTGCAATCGACAAAGGAAGCCATTACAGCATTTAAAAACAAACTTGAAAAATACGGGAAAAATGTTACTATTAGAAGGGAAATGGGCAGAGATATTGACGGTGCCTGTGGACAATTAAGACATAGACATATTTCCGAGACATAAGAAAGGTAAAATACATGAACTATTCTGTTTTGACAGATATTGGGCGTGCGCGTTCCCAAAATCAGGATGCAGTATTTGCCACAGATGAGGCTGTAGGTTCGTTGCCGAATCTTTTTGTGGTCGCAGATGGTATGGGAGGCCATAAGGCAGGAGAATATGCTTCCAACCAGGCAATCGCTCTGGTAAAACGTGAAGTCGCGTCTGATACGGAATCTGAGCCAGTTCAGATCATCAATCAGGGAATCACAACAGCAAACAACAGCATATATGAAGAAGCCGCACAGGATGTTACAAAGAGCGGAATGGGTACAACTATGGTTGTAGCGACGATTTTTGACCATCATATGTGTGTGGGCAATGTTGGCGATAGCAGACTTTATGTATATCGCGAAGGACAATTGCAGCAGATCACACAGGATCATTCTGTAGTTGGTGAAATGGTGCGCAAAGGAGAAATGCCAAAAGAACAGGCAAGAAATCACCCAAAGCGTAATCTGATTACACGTGCAGTAGGTGCTGAAAAAGAGATTCGTGTGGACTTTTTTGATGAGACTTTAGCAGATGGCGATCTGGTGCTGATGTGTACCGATGGACTTACGTCTATGGTGGAAGAAAAACAAATCGAAGAAGTACTTGCGAGCGCGGTATCATTACAGGAAAAAGCGAATCGTTTGGTAGAACTTGCCAATGATAACGGTGGAAGAGATAATATTACGATAATTATAATAGAACCATTTTCTGATGAGGTGTAAAAATGTTGACAAAAGGAAGTTATTTAGCGGATCGGTATGAGATCCTTGATAAAATTGGTACAGGTGGTATGTCGGACGTCTATAAGGCGATGGATCATATCCTTGGTAGAGAAGTTGCAGTAAAAGTATTGAAGCAGGAATTTGCAGAGGATGTTACGTTTGTAACCAAATTCCGTTCCGAGGCGCAGTCCGCAGCAGGACTGGAGCATCCAAATATTGTCAACATTTATGATGTAGGCAGTGAAAATGGCATGTATTATATTGTCATGGAATATGTAGAAGGTATCACCTTAAAGACATATATTGAGAAAAAGGGACAGCTGAATTTTAAAGAGGCAATCAGTATTGCCATTCAGGTAGGACGTGGTATTGAGGCAGCGCATAACAAGGGCATTATCCACAGAGATATTAAACCACAGAATATCATTATTTCCACAGAAGGAAAGGTCAAAGTTACAGATTTTGGTATTGCGCGGGCAACATCATCAAACACCATCCATGCAGATGTGATGGGATCTGTACATTATGCTTCTCCGGAACAGGCAAGAAATGGTTATGTGGATGGAAAGAGCGACATTTATTCCCTTGGTATTGTCATGTACGAAATGGTTACCGGTCGTGTGCCATTTGACGGAGACACAACCGTTGCTGTCGCTTTACAGCATTTGCAGGAGGAAATGGTTGCACCAAGTGCGTATGCACCAGATCTTCCAATCAGTCTGGAAAAGATTATTTTAAAATGTACAATGAAAAGCCCGGATCGTAGATATGCTGCGATTGAGGATTTGCTGTTAGATTTGAAAAAAGCACTGGTTAGCCCAAATGAAGATTTTGTTACCATGGGCTCCGCTGAGGAAGTAGAGAAAACACGTGTTATTTCTCCGGAAGAGCAGGAACAGATTAAGGAAGGTCTTGCAGGCGACGCAGATGAAGATGGCGAGTTAATGGATGACGAGGATGAAGAGGACGAAGGTCCGGTAAATCCAAAGCTCGATAAAGCAATTACGATTATGGGAATTGCTGCGGCAGTGATTATTATCGCTATCGTCATTTATATTGTGGGAAGTTTCTTCGGACTTTTCAAATTCGGAACAAAAAAGAACGATACTAAGGATAAGGACAGTAAGACACAGGCAGAACAGGTCGAAATGATCAGTGTCGTAGGCATGACAGAAGATGAGGCATCCTCTGCATTAAAGAAAGCTGGCGTTTCTTATGAAATCGTTTATGAATCTTCTGATGATGCAGAAGAGGGTGATGTCATCAGGCAGAGTGTAAAAGAAGGTGAAAAAATCCCTTCTACAGAAAAAGTTAAGATTACCGTATGCAAAGAGGGTGACCTTGAAATTCCAAGCGTCGTAGGTATGGATGGCGATTCTGCAATCCAGACATTAAAGGACAAAGGATTTAAAGCAAATCGTACTTTTGAGTATAGCGCAGATGTGGCAGAAGGTAATGTTATCAATCAGACACCAACCGGTGTTGGTAAAAAGGGTGATACCGTAACCATCGTTGTCAGCGCCGGTATTCAGTCCGTACAGGTGCCATCTTTAGCAAATAAGACACAGCAGGAAGCATCAAATGAGCTCGCAGCCGTTGGTTTACAAGTTGGTAACGTAACGACAGAATACAGTGATAATTATGCGGCAGGACGTGTCATCCGTCAGAGTGTTACCCAGGGCAAGACAGTGGATGCAGGAACAGCGGTAGACCTTGTGATCAGTGATGGTAAAAAACCAGAGTACTATAGTTATTCCGGTACAGTCAGCAATACACAAGAAGTACCGGTTTCTGTTGTATTAAAGGATGCAGAGGGTGTTGCAATTGCATCATGGGATTTGCAGGCAAATCAGTCATTGAACATCAGTGCAAAAGATATTGCAACTTCATCCGGAACGATCGAAATTACCGGTGATGGTGTAAACGAGACAAAAACAGTTACATTTACAAAGCAATAAAGGATGCACATGACAGGCAGAATAGTAAAAGGTATTTCCGGATTCTACTACGTTTTCGTAGCGGGATCCGGAATTTATGAATGTAAGGCAAAAGGTGCTTTTCGAAAACAACAAATAAAGCCACTGGTTGGTGATCTGGTAGAAATCGATGTTTTGAGCGAAGAGAACCATTTGGGAAATGTAGTGGAAATCCTTCCGAGAAAAAATGCACTGATACGTCCAGCGGTTGCTAATGTAGATCAGGCATTGGTGATCTTTGCAACGGATTCTCCGAAACCGAATCTGAATTTGTTAGACCGGTTTCTTGTAATGATGGCATATCAGGATGTGCCGGTGCAAATCTGCTTTAACAAAGAAGATTTAGGCGCAGATGATGAGAAACAGCAATTACGCGAGATTTATGAAAAAGCAGGATATCCGGTGCATTTTACGCAGGCAACAACTGGCCAGGGGGAAGCGGAAATTTTTGCACTTTTGCAAGGAAAAACAACAACAGTAGCCGGACCTTCCGGAGTCGGAAAGTCATCGTTGATTAATGGATTACAAGATCATACAACGATGGAGACAGGCAACATCAGTGAAAAGATTGGCCGTGGAAAACACACAACAAGGCATAGTGAACTGATTCCGATTGCAGAGGATTCGTTTATTATGGATACACCGGGATTTAGTTCCATGTATGTACCGGAGATAGAAGCCGGACAGTTGTGGGAATATTTTCCAGAGTTTGTACCACATGAACCGGAATGTAGATTTCAGGGTTGTGCCCATATCGGCGAACCGGATTGTGGCATAAAAGAGGCACTGGCACGCGGAGAGATTGCGCAGAGCCGTTATGATAATTATAAGTTACTGTATGAAGAACTGATACAGAATAAGAAATACTAGGGAGTAGAAAATGAATTGTTTATCACCATCGATTTTATCTGCAGATTATGGAAAATTAGCAGAAGAAATACAATGTATTGATGAAGCAGGGGCGCAATATATTCATATTGATGTTATGGATGGTATGTTTGTACCCAACATTACATTAGGAGCACCGGTAGTAAAAGCACTTCGCAAGTACACAGACCGCATTTTTGATGTGCATCTGATGATTGAAGAACCAGATCGCTATGTGGAAGATTTTGCCAAAGCGGGGGCTGATATTATCACTGTACATGCAGAAGCGTGTCGTCATTTAGACCGTACCATTGCGCATATTAAAGAACTGGGCGTAATGGCAGGTGTTGCAATCAATCCGGCGACACCGATTGAAGTGTTACGTCATGTACTGGAACAGGTGGATATGGTATTGGTTATGACGGTAAATCCAGGCTATGGTGGACAAAAGATGATTCCATATACGCTGCAGAAGGTGACAGAATTGCGCCGTATTTTAGGAGAACAGGGTATTAAATTAGATATTGAAGTAGATGGAGGTATTACACTGGATAATGTGGATCAGGCATTGATTGCAGGAGCAAACATTATCGTTGCGGGAAGTGCAGTATTTTCCGGAGATGCTGAGGCAAATGTGGAGGCATTTTTGACGCATATGTAAACAAAAAGTGACTGAGGTTACAAGATGGAAAAGAAAAATGTGACATTTATTTTGGCAGGGGGCAATTTATCCCTGCCTTTTTTAAAAGAACAGATAGAATGTTATGACAGCCCATGCATCATAGCGGCAGATAGGGGCTTAGAAGCGTGTCTTTCGGTGGGAGCGGAACCGGACTATGTCATCGGTGATTTTGATTCGATTGACCCAGCGGTGAAAGAGGCATTCCTGGCAGAACGGCGCAATGTGACAAAACTAAATCCGATCAAAGATGACACGGATTCGGAGGCTGCATTACAACTTGCGTTTGAAAAAACACAGGGAGATATCTATATTTTGGGCGGAACGGGAACAAGACTCGATCATGTGCTTGGAAATATTGCGATATTAGGGCAGGGAATTGAAAGAAAGCGGCAGATTTTTTTGCTGGATGAATATAACCGTATCCGCTTAGTGCAAAAGGAATGTCGTATCCGTAAGGATACGCAATATGGAAAATACGTATCTGTGATTTCTTTTTGTGGCATTGCAAAAGGTGTAAGTGAGAGAGGCGTATTTTATCCACTCGATCATGTGAATCTGCAACCGTTTACTTCACTTGGAATTAGTAATGAAATTGTGGAGGAAGAAGCGGTCATTACGGTGGAGGATGGGACACTTATTGTTGTGGAGTCACGTGAGTAAAAACCGGATGGAGCTGTAGGTAGTGATAAAACACTTCGGACAGTTCCACCCTGTTTTTGTTATCCCATCGTTACTTCAACATGGTATTCCGGTTTGCCGGATACATAAGGAATGATTGTTCCTTCTACATCACATCCATCTACACTAAGATGCGTAATTCCTTTTTCCACCCGATGTGGATTCATTACATGAATGTGGTAGACACCTTCGCGATATTTTCTTGTAAGTGTAAAATCGCCAAAGTCATGTGGTACGCAGGGATTGATGGATAAGCCTTCATGTGTTGGCAAAAGTCCAAGAATATATTGTGATATGTTGACAAAAGTCCATGCAGCAGTTCCAGTCAACCAACTGTTTTTTGCTTCGCCGAAAAAGACAGCATCACGACCAGCAATCATTTGTGAATAAACATATGGTTCTGTACGATGTATTTCGCTAAATTCTTCTACATAAGCCGGACAGGTCTTCTGATAGATTTCAAAGGCACGATCGCCACGGCCAATCATGGTTTCGGAAATGGATACCCATGGATTGTTGTGACAGAAGATGCCAGCGTTTTCTTTGTAACCTGGTGGATAAGAAGTGATTTCACCAAGTTCTAAATGATAGCTGGTGTATGCAGGCTGCAACAATACAATGCCATATTTGGTATCTAGACGTTCCTTAACAGAATCAAGAGCTGTTTTTGCAAATCCTTCCTGTATGCCAATGCCTGCAAGCGGACAAAAGCCCTGTGTTTCGATATAAATCTGACCTTCTTCACATTCGCGAGAACCCACTTTATTGCCGTAGGCATCATAGGCACGTAAGAACCAGGCACCATCCCAGCCATTTTTGATGATGGCATCATAGACCGTGGCAACTTCTTTTTTGGCTCGCACAGCCTCCTCTTGCTTTCCGGTTAATTCACATAATTGGGCATAGGCATTTCCATATTTTACAAACATGGCCCCAATAAAGATGGATTCTGCAACAGGTCCTTCGCTTGGTCCAAAGGTCTGGAAAGACTCACCGGGATGCGCAGAAAAGCAGTTTAAATTCAGACAATCATTCCAGTCAGCACGTCCGATCAGAGGCAGTCCATGCGGCCCTTTATGGTTTACGATGTAGTTAAAAGAGCGGTGAAGATGTTCCATCAATGGCGCAGATAGGCTGGCGTCATTATCAAATGGTACAGTTTCTTCCAAAATGGAAAAATCGCCTGTCTCCCGTATATAGGCGTCGGTTCCGGCAATCAGCCACAGTGGGTCATCATTGAATCCACTGCCGATATCAGAATTTCCTTTTTTCGTCAGAGGCTGATATTGGTGGTAAGCACTGCCATCGATAAATTGTGTTGCGGCAATGTCTAAAATACGTTCTCTGGCACGTTCAGGAATCAGATGCATAAAACCAAGCAAATCCTGGCAGGAATCCCGAAATCCCATACCACGTCCAATACCGGATTCATAATAGGACGCAGAACGTGACATATTGAAGGTAACCATACATTGGTATTGATTCCATATATTTACCATGCGATCAACTTTTTCATTTGCAGAGGAAACATGGCATTGGGAAAGCAGGCTTTCCCAATATTGTTTTAATGCCAATAAAGCTTGCGATACCTGCGAATCATTCTGATATTTTTTAAATATTTTCTTTGCAGGGGTTTTATTGATGACATTAGGTGCATCCCATTTTTTCTCTTCTGGATTTTCAGCATAACCAAGAATAAAAATCAATGATTTTTCTTCTCCGGGAGCAAGGGTGAGATCGATCTGATGGGAAGCGACAGGAGACCAGCCACTGGCTACGGAATTAGAACATGCTCCATTTTCTACGGCCTGCGGACAATCATTTCCACGGTAAGCACCAAGGAAGGCATCACGGCTCGTATCAAAACCATCAATGGGAACATTCACACCGTAGAAAGCAAAGTGATTGCGACGCTCCCGATATTCTGTCTTATGGTAAATGACAGAATCCTCAATTTCTACCTCGCCGATGTTCAGATTTCGCTGGAAATTTTTCATGTCATCGTCGGCATTCCAAAGACACCATTCCACATAGGAAAACAAGGAAAATGATTTTGACGTCTTGCCATCATTTCTCAATTTTACCCATTCGATTTCACAGTTATCTTGTAGCGGAACAAAGAAAAGCGCAGATACTTCCAGATTATTTTTCTTCCCGATAAAGTTGCTATAACCTAATCCATGGTGACATTCATAATGATCCAATGGCGTTTTCGTAGGCTGCCAGCCGGGATTCCAAATAGTGGAGCCATCTTTGATGTAGAAATATTTACCATTGGTATCACATGGTACATCATTATAGCGATAGCGTGTCAGACGCAACAATCTGGCATCGCGATAAAAAGTATAGCCACCGCATGTATTGGATATGAGTGAAAAAAAGTCGCAATTTCCCAAATAATTGATCCACGGAAGGGGAGTTTCCGGTGTGGTAATCACATACTCCCTGTTTGGATCATCAAAGTAACCAAACTTCATAATAACCTCCAATGTTACTGCATAATACAATAAAACGATATTTTTCGTGTGAGTTTTACAGTTGAAATATTGTGGAAACAGTTCCACATAACATGGTGCGATAATTAGAAAATAAGATAAGCGATGCACCATACTGAAAACGATTAAGAAACTGAAAATAAAGGAATATTTCTTGTTAAGTCAGATTATAATTCAAGAAAGGTATAAAATCAACCGAAAATCTACGAAAATTGAACGAAATTATGCCATGATTGTTATGCTTTCCTTATATAAAATAATAACGAAAATGGGGTTTCGTAAAAATAAGCAAAATAAAGGACTAGAAACTGTGAAACCTTGCTAAAATTACGAGAATTAGGATAAAAAGTATTGCAGTACAGCAGTTTTTGATGTACATTCAAGTTACGAAAACGATTAAGGGAATTTCTTCGAAAACAAAATTTGAAGATGAGAGGAGAAACAATGGTATCACTAAAAGACATTGCAAAGGCCTGTGAGGTTTCTGTTGCAACAGTTAGCAAGGCATTGAATGGTCACAATGATATCGGTGCAGATACAAAGGAAAGAATTCGTCAGGTAGCTAAAGATATGGGATATTTTCCAAACTCTGCAGCAAAAGCATTGAAAACAAATCGCACCTATAATATAGGCGTTTTGTTTGTAGATGAAGCACGTAGCGGCTTGACCCATAATTATTTTTCACATGTACTTGACAGCTTTAAACAAACGGCAGAGCAGCAAGGATATGATATGACATTTATCAACTGTTGTAAGAGCCGGCCAAATCGTATGACGTATCTGGAACATGCCAGATATCGCGGATTTGATGGAGTGGTAATTGCCTGTATTGATTTCAACGATCCGGAAGTAACGGAACTGGTAAAAAGCAATATTCCTATTGTTACCATCGATCACCTGTTTCACAATCGTGTAGCTGTGATGTCGGACAATGCGAAAGGCATGGAGGATTTGTTTTCCTACATATATTCCATGGGACATCGTAAGATAGCATACATTCATGGTGCAGATTCAGCCGTTACCCAGAGTCGATTGTCTACTTTTTATCGTATGGCAGAAGAAAAGGGGTTACAGATTCCGGATATGTACGTAAAGGAGGCAGCCTATCGTAGTGCCGATGAGGCATATGAAAGAACGCAGGAACTACTGGCATTAAACGATCGGCCAACTTGTATTTTATATCAGGATGATTATGCAAGCTTTGGCGGCATCAAAGCGATTCGGCAGGCGGGCTTAAAAATTCCACAGGATATATCTGTAGCGGGATATGATGGCATCCGGCTGGCATATCAGTTAGAACCGCAGCTGACGACGTTGAAACAGAATACAGAATGTATTGGGCGTATGGCAGCAGAGCAACTGATTCATTTAATCGAAGAACCAAAGACGACACTGATCCGACCATATATTGTGGAAGGCAGTGTGGAAAAAGGAGAGTCTGTAAAAGACATCAACATAACATAGTGCACAATTACAGTGGTAATAACTGCTGTGGTTCAGCAATAAATATTTATAATGTATTCAAATTTTAAAGGAGGAAAAAACGATGAAGAAAAAAGTGTTAGCGATGTTGTTGGCATTTGCCATGACGTTCTCGTTGGCAGCCTGCGGAAGTTCTGGGGGGGACAAGAAACAGGCAAGCAGTGATGCAACAGAGGAGAGTGGAACTGATGAAGATGCCATTCCGGAAAATGAAATTACTGGTGATCCTAGTGCAAAAGATGCTTTTGTTATCTGGGCGTGGAATACAGATTTCACAACCTTACAAGATTTGTTAGTGAAAAAATATCCGGATCTTAAGGATAGATTGGTATTTGTAAACTGTGGTGGCTCTAGTTATTATCAGGATAAGATTGATGCTCTTTTGGAAGATCCAGGCAACGAACTTTATCCGGATATGATGTTATTGGAAGTTGGTTATGTGCAGAAATATGTGCAGTCTGATTATCTGATGAGTCTGAAAGACCTTGGCATTACAGATGCAGATACAGCAGATCAGTTCTCTTACAATATCGAACTTGGTTCTGACAAAGATGGCGTTCAGAAGGCCTCTTTCTGGCAGGCAACACCTGGATGTATCCAGATTCGTGCAGATTTGGCAGAAAAGTATCTGGGCACAACAGATCAGGCTGAACTTGAGAAAATGTTCTCAAACTGGGATTCTATTTTAGAAGCAGCGAGAAAAGTAAATGACGCTTCCGGCGGAAAAGTAAAACTCTTCTCCGGCTATGATGATCTGAAGTATATCTTCTTAAATGGTGCACGTACGGTTGGCTGGTATGATGATAATGATGTCATCCAAATGGATCCGGCAATGGAAGAGTACATGGAATATTCTAAGACTTTATATGATGAGGATCTTACCTTTAATACAACGATGTGGGGAACAGACTGGGCAGCATTAAAAGATGGTGATGGCGAAAAGTCAGAAGCATGTATCGCATTTGCCGGATGTCCATGGTATACCTATTGGAGCCTGACAGACACATGGGATAAGAACACAATTCTTGTAGATGCTCCGGTTCAGTTCTATTGGGGTGGTACCGGACTTGCAGCAACTGCAAAATGTGCTGATAAAGATGTAGCGGCAGAAATCATCAAGTCATGTACTTGTGACAAAGACTTCATGACAAGCATTTACGAAGCAAATGGCGACTTTGTAAACAATCAGAAGGCTATCTCTGATATCGTAGCAAACAACGTAAAGGGCGCATCTACTTTTAGCCTTTACGGCGACCAGAACATTCCGGAATTCTTCTCAACAAGAGGACAGAATGTAGATGTATCTTTAGTTACAGCAGAAGATATGACAATCAATGAGACCTTGTTCCCAGCAGCAGTTACAGCATATGCAACGGGTAAATCCGATATGGACACTGCTATCAAGGATTTCAAGGCAGCCGTACATGATACCTATTCTTATTTGAAAGTAGAGTAATAAAAATCTTTTGCCCGGAGCAGAATTTGGGCTCCGGGCAATTATTTTAAATGAGGTGAAAACCATATGAAAGCAAGAAAAAAAGAAACGAAACCAAAGACGGTCAGTTATGGGAAATATGGTTATCTTTTTATTGCACCGTTCTTTATTGTATATCTGGTTTTCTCCCTGTGGCCGCTGCTTAATACTTTCTATTACAGCATGTTCGAGTACACCACCAGAAATCTGCGCACAACGATTACTTTTACGGGCTTTCAGAATTATCTGAATGTGCTGGGTATTGCAGATGGTGAACAGGGATATTTCCTAAAATACCTAGGCAATACGCTTCGCCTGTGGTTATTAAACTTTGTACCCCAGATTTTACTGAGCCTTCTGGCAGCCGCATGGCTGACCAATAATCGTGCCAAGTTAAAAGCAAGAGGCTTTTATAAGGTTGTCCTTTATATGCCAAATATCATTACAGCGGCATCTATTTCCCTTCTCTTTTGTGCTCTCTTAAGCAAGTATGGTCCGATTATGTCGACATTGCGCAGCCTAGGATGGATCTCACAAAATGCGGATATTATGATGAGCAAGTGGGGAACAGGCATATCCATTTCCATGATTCAGGTATGGATGTGGTATGGCAATACTATGTTACTTCTAATCGCAGGTATCATAGGAATCAGTCCTGATATATACGAAGCCGCCGAGTTGGATGGGGCGACAGGCAGACAGCAGTTCTTTTCGATTACCCTTCCGCTGTTAAAGCCAGTGATGTTGTATGTACTTGTGACATCAGCTATCGGTGGACTTCAGTTATTCGATATTCCGGCACTCTTTAATGTAGGACAGGGCACAGGTTATGTGGGAGGACCAAACGATACTTCAACAACTGTGACCATGTATATTATGAGACTGCACAATACAGATACCGGAAGGGCGGCAGCAGTATCTGTACTTCTCTTTATCTGCACCTTGATCATTAGTTTGATCTTCTTCCGTGTTATGCAGACATCCGATGCATATGGTGGAGGTGGGAAAAAGAAGAAAGGGGGCAAGCGTCATGGAAAGTAATCAGCCATTGCAAAATAAGACAAAAGCTGTCCGACGGCAAAAAACCTTTCGAAATGTGATTATGGTTTTACTTTGCTTCATCAGTCTGATACCGTTTTATCTGATGTTTGTTAATGCAACGCGTACTTCAATGCAGGTGCAGAGCGGTATATCGCTTCTTTTTGGAACAAATTTAAAGAACAATATTGCAAATTTCGACAAATCCCAACAGGGGCTTGGAGTTACGGTCTTACAAAGCATGTTCAATTCCTTTAAGGTGGCTGTTCCATTTACCGTATTGTCCGTATATTTTTCTTCTATGACAGCATACGGCATCCATAACTACTCCTTTAAAGGCCGCAAAGCAGCATGGGCATTTATCATGGGTGTCATGATGGTGCCAACGCAGGTATTTGCCATTGGTTTCTACCAGTTCATGATGAAATTGAATCTATTGGATACCTATTGGCCGCTGATTATCCCGGGTATTACTACTCCAGCGGTTGTATTCTTTATGAAACAGTATATGGAGGGTGCGCTCTCTCCGGAACTGGTAGAAGCGGCCCGCATTGATGGATGTGGGGAAATCCGTATTTTTAATACGATTGTTGTACCACTGATGAAACCGGCGATTGCAACACAGGCAATCTTTCAATTTGTAGCAAGCTGGAACAACTTGTTTATGCCAACGCTGATTATCAGTAGTTCGGAAAAGAAAACATTGACTATGTTTGTGCAGATGTTGACGAGTGAATCTTTCCGTACAGATTATGGTGTGGTATTCTTAGGATTATCTATTACCATATTACCAATGCTCGTTATATATTTCTTACTATCGCGTTTTATCGTAGAAGGCGTATCACTCGGTGGTGTAAAGGGGTAAAACATATGAATTTTACATCAGAAAACAAGATTATATGGATTTTGGGGAAAATTGGGCAGTTTGTGCTGCTCAATTTTCTCGTGCTTTTGGGATGTATTCCTATTGTGACAATTGGCGTATCATTTAGTGCCGGCTGTTATTGTATGAAAAAGATGAAAGATCCCGAATGCGGCATTTTGACAGCAGAATTTTTTCATGCCTTTGCCGCTGACTTTAAGCAGGCGACCGGCGCGTGGCTGTTTCTTGCTATCGTCATGGTCCTAGGCGCAGGGGATATGTATTATGCCGTAAGGATTGCAGAGCCTGTCAATATGTTCTTTTTATTCTTTGGCGGCGTGCTTTTCTTTGTGGCGGTCAGTATGCTTTTTTGGGTATTTCCGCTGGTGGCAAACTATGACAACCGTATCAAAGTTCATCTGACCAATGCCTTTTTGCTTGCATTTGGTAAATTGCCGGCGACACTTTTACTTTGGGTTATCTGGGGCGGACCTGTCCTTTTATGTTATTTTAGACCGGTCTTTACCAGTCTGGTTGGCTATGTCATTGTTTTCTTTGGTGTGGCACTGCAACTCTGGTTCTCCCATCTAATCTGGAAGCATACACTTTGTTTGGAAGAGACTTGGGAAAATCACAACGTTGGCAGATAAGGCGTGATATCATAACCGGAAGCAAAGTCAATAAATTTGGAAGTACGAAGGGGCGTGAAAGCGTCCTTTTTCCATATCATTCCAAAATCTGTCGAGAGTCTTGGCTCTAGTGGAATTTGTACAAAGTCTCTAGGATTTACAGCGAGACTAGAGTAGAGAAAAGCCGCACAATCCCCTTTTCGCAAAAAGTTTAATGTGGTGTATAGTTGACTGCAATACATGAGTATATTGGGTTGGATTTGCATAGAATGAAAACGTGACAAAATCATGTCATTTTGCGCGGAGTCGGTGTTATACATGATCAATTTCTCATCTGACAGCATATCAAAGGTTACATATTTTTCTTTTGTCAGACGGTGTGTGTGGGCAACGCATAGGATTGTCTGGTCTTCCATCATCTTAAGACGATTATATTTCTCAATATTATAATAGTTCATATTAACGAGGGCGACATCAAGCCCTTCGGAATCCAACATCTTGCGGGCACGTACAGATCCATATTCATAAAGACGTACAGGTATGTCATAGACTTCCTGGAAAGCATCTACCAAACGTGGAAAGAAGACCATGCTCATCAGAGGAGGGATGCCAATGCGTACCGGTGGATTGGAAGACCGCATTTCTGAAAACTGTGTGTGAAGATCCTGACTTTGGCGGATGATCAGTTCTGCACTTTTATAAAATTCTTCACCTTCTCTAGTAAGCGAAATAGAATTTTTACCATGATGAAAGAGGCGTAAATGGAATTCTTTTTCTAATTTTTTGATTGCGACTGAGATGGCAGGTTGAGAAACATACAGTTCATCGGCAGCCTTGGTGATGCTGTGGCATCTGCAAACAGCACAAAAGTATTCTAACTGATTGAGTGTCATCGTTTTCCTCCTAAATGATGAGATGTCAAGTAGTTTTGTTTTTTAGTATAACTTTAAATTATACTGATGTCAAATGAAATAAAATGTACAAAAGCTGAAAGTGGAGATATAATGACAATATCAAAAGAACGTATTCATTGGCCGGTGAATCAAACCAAATAACAATATTTTATTTGGAAGGAGATTATTATATGAGTACAGCAACCATTACACTATTATTTTTGGCATTTGCCATTGTCATGTTCGTGACAGAGAAATTGCCATTGGGCGTGACATCAATGATTGTCTGCGTCGGTCTTGTTATTACAGGGGTTTTGGATTGGAAAACTGCGTTTGGCGGTTTTATTGACAGCAATGTCATCTTGTTTGTTGCTATGTTTATTGTTGGAGGAGCCCTCTTTGAAACGGGGATGGCAAATGAGATTGGCGGAGTGGTAACAAAATTCGCGAAAAACGAAAGAGGATTAATTGTAGCAATTATGGTTATTGTTGGTTTGATGAGCGGTGTCTTATCCAATACCGGTACAGCAGCTATTTTAATTCCGGTCGTGATTGGAATTGCAGCGAGATCGAAATTTCGCAGATCAAGACTTTTAATGCCTCTTGTATTTGCGGCAGCTATGGGTGGCAACCTGTCTTTGATTGGTGCACCGGGAAATATGATCGCACAGTCTACTTTAGAAGAAACAACTGGTATGAGTTTTGGGTTTTTCGAGTATGCGATTGTGGGATTACCAATTTTGATGGCGGGCATTGTTTTTTATGCAACGATAGGATTTAAACTGCTTCCGAATCATGAAGTGACAGATTCGGATATGGCATACGATGAGAATAAGGATTTTTCCGATGTGCCACAGTGGAAAAAAATTCTTTCTTTCGTTATCCTGATTCTCACTTTGTTAGGTATGATTTTTGAGGAACAGATTGGCATTAAATTATGCGTAATTGGATGCATCGGAGCATTGGCATTGATTGTTACGGGTGTTATTTCTGAAAAAAATGCACTTAAATCTATTGATTTAAAAACAATTTTTCTGTTTGGAGGAACACTGTCCCTGGCAGCTGCTTTGCAGGAATCTGGAGCAGGACAGATTATTGCAGACAAGGTAATTGGACTCTTGGGTAGTCATCCATCCCCATATCTTTTGACCTTTGTGGTTTTTGTTATCTGCTGTATACTTACCAATTTTATGTCAAATACAGCAGCAACTGCTTTGATGGCACCTATTTGTTTATCCATTGCGGAAGGAATGGGAGCAGATCCAAGAGCTGTTTTGATGGCATGCGTGATCGGCGGTTCCTGTGCCTATGCAACACCAATTGGAATGCCAGCGAACACAATGGTGTTTGGCGTTGGGGGATACAAATTTAATGATTATGCAAAAGCAGGATTGCCATTGATTGTAATTGCAACCGTGATTAGTATGAGTATCCTGCCGATTGCATTCCCATTTTTCCCAGGATAGTTATTTGTAGCTAAGAAACGATAGATTTGAAAGGAGATATAAGATTATGTCAAATGAAGTACAAGTAAAAAGATTAACGGATATTATGGCACAGTTTGTAGGATTTACAGCGAAAAAACTGCCAGATGATGTTATTGCAAAATTAGAGGAATTGCGGGACAAAGAGAGTAGTCCTATGGCAAAAGTTATTTATGACACGATGTTTAAGAACCAGGAATTGGCAGTGAAATTGGATCGTCCTTCTTGTCAGGATACAGGCGTATTGCAGTTCTGGGTAAAATGTGGGACAGCTTTTCCTTACATAGATGATTTAGAAGTCCTTCTGAAAGAAGCAGTGATACAGGCAACGGTAGAAACACCACTTCGTCATAATTCTGTTGAGACTTTTGATGAGTATAATACAGGGAAAAATGTAGGAAAGGGAACACCAACGGTATGGTGGGACATTGTGCCAAATTCTGACCAGTGTGAAATTTATACCTATATGGCAGGTGGTGGATGCACGTTGCCGGGAAATGCAACTGTGTTGATGCCAGGTGAAGGTTACGAAGGCGTTACAAAGTTTGTTTTAGATCGCATGACCACTTATGGACTCAATGCCTGCCCACCACTTTTAATTGGTGTAGGTGTGGGAACCAGTGTTGAAACAGCAGCACTTAATTCAAAAAAGGCTCTTATGCGTCCAATTGGTACACATAATGAAAATGCGAATGCAGCAAAGATGGAAAAACTTTTGGAAGACGGTATCAATGCAATTGGCCTTGGACCACAGGGAATGGGTGGAAATTACTCTGTAATGGGTGTAAATATTGAGAATACTGCCCGCCACCCATCCGCAATTGGCGTTGCAGTAAATGTGGGATGCTGGAGTCACAGAAGAGGACATATTGTATTTGATAAGGACTTAAATTATACCGTAGATACACATACCGGATTTGTTTACGAAGAGAAATAGGGAGGAAAATGTGATGGCTGTAGTAGTAAAAGATGATAAAAAAATTTTAGTTACCCCTGTGTCCGCTGAGGATTTAAAAGATATTCACATTGGTGATATTGTTTATTTGTCTGGTGATCTGACGACCTGCCGTGACGTAGCACATAGACGGGTGGTTGAAGAAGGCAGAGAAATGCCGGTTAATGTAAAGGATTGTGGCATTTTGCACGCAGGACCAATTATTCGTCCCTTGGATAACGAGCAGTACGAAATGGTATCCGTAGGTCCAACAACCTCTATGCGTATGGAAAAATTTGAATATGAATTTGTCGAAGAAACAGGCGTGCGCGTTATTGTTGGTAAAGGTGGCATGAAAGAAAATACACAGAGAGCCTGTAAAGATTTTGGCGCGATTCATTGTGTATTCCCTGCTGGAAATGCAGTTGTTGCTGCGACAGAAGTGGAAGAAATTGTTGAGGCGCAGTGGAAAGATCTTGGTATGCCAGAAACCTTATGGCATTGTCATGTTAAGGAATTTGGACCACTCATTGTTTCTATTGATTCGTATGGACGCAATTATTTTGAAGAGAAAAAAGTGGAATACAATAAGAAAAAAGATGAACAAGTGGAAAAAATTAGTAAACAGGTTGGTTTTATTAAATAATGCAAATTGACGAAAACCTCGTATGATTTAAATTTACTCAAGAAAGACTCTTGTGCAGATGTGCACAGGAGTTTTTCTGTTTTACAAATCATTGCTTTTCGTTTATTTTAGAGAGAGATAAAACAGAACCAAAGGGGCGCTCCTTGTGACAAGATACTGGGGTCAAAACCCCGGCGCATAGGAACGTCCCTGATGCAAGGAGGACTATGATAGAGATTACAGATCTGCATATCCCACAACTGGATATGTATATAGATAAGAAGGAAGCGCAGCTGCTTCATTATTATGAACCGGAACAAGGCGTATTTATTGCGGAGAGTCCTAATGTGATTCTTCGCGCGCTTGAGGCAGGATATGAGCCGTTATCGATTCTGATGGAAAAGCGCCAGGTGGAAACAAAAGCAAAGGAAGTATTAGAGCGTGTGGGGAATATCCCGATCTATGTGGCTGACTTAGATGTGCTGACACAGATTACAGGATTCCAATTGGCGCGAGGGATGCTTTGTGCCATGCGAAGAAAAGAAATGCCGGAGGTGGCAACCATCTGTGAAGGGAAAAGAAGGATTGCTATTTTAGAAGAAGTAGTAAATCCAACAAATGTGGGCGCTATTTTCCGTTCTGCAGCGGCACTAGGTATGGAAGGTATTCTTTTGACACATGGTTGCGCAGATCCTTTATACCGCAGAGCATGCCGCGTTAGTATGGGATGTGTTTTTCAGATTCCATGGACGTACCTTCCAAAAGATGCCTGGTATGATAAGACAGGAGATGTTTTGAAACAATTGGGGTATAAGACCATTGCTATGGCTTTAAAAGAGGATTCGTATGCGATTGATGATGCCAAACTTCTGGCGGAAAACAGGCTGGCGGTAGTGCTTGGGACAGAAGGCGATGGGCTTGCACAGACAACGATTGCAGATTGCGATTATACCGTTTGTATTCCGATGCAGCACGGCGTTGATTCGTTGAACGTGGCGGCAGCGAGTGCGGTGGCATTTTGGGAATTGGGAAAACCGTTGTGATTTTGTGTTTAAAGTATATTTTTATAAAAATATGACATAAATGCTAGAAAAATGGAAAAATATGTCATATCATAGATAGGTGAGTATAATAATTAAGGCAAATATGTTGCTAGTGAAAGGATTGGATTATGGAATTTAAATATGCGGATAAGGAAGAACAGTTAAAAATGGCAAATCACTTTCTGATTATAGGATACGCAGTGTTTTATGCTGTGTTGCTTGCAATCATGTGGACATGTTGTGCTATGGGGGTTCGTTCCATGGGACTGACCGGTATGGTGTCCGCCATTGACCTTGTATCATTTGTGATTCTGTTTATTGTATATAAAAAGAATACGGCATCAGAAAAGCTAAAAATCGTTGCTGTGCCACTGCTTCTTTTGACATGTTATGTGACAGGATTTGCATTTAGTCAGGGATTTATTCAGGTATTTGGTATGTTCCCATTGGTAGGATGTGTGATTTTCTTTGATCGAAAGTTTTCGATTTTCAGTGGTATCGCATATCTTTTGATGGAAGTGCTTGTAACAATTGGTAAGATCACACAGCATCAGAACTTAGAAGGTGATTCTGTGATGAACCAGCTGTTTGTAGTGGTTATTGTGATGGTATTGCTATTCTTACTGGTTATTATGACCAACATAGCAGAACAGTTTAATCAGGATACACTTGATGAAGTACAAGATAGAAATGCCAAGATGAAGACGATGTTAGATGATGTGATTGGTGTTGCTACCGAAGTACGTAAGGGTACAGAGAGTGCCATGGATATCGTAAATGATTTGAATGGCTCTTCTGAGGTTGTAAATGGTGTCATGAAGAATATCTCTGCGAGTGCATTATCTACAGCAGAAAACATTCAGACACAGACAACCATGACAACAAATATTCAGGAGTCGATTGAACAGACATTACATAATTCTGAGACGATGGTAGGTATTGCAAAACACTCCAGTGAGATTAACCAGCAGTCTATGGAAGTTATGAGTCGTTTGAAGGAACAGTCACAGCTCATTTCTCATACAAATAAAGACGTTGCAGAGGCAATGGAAGCATTGCAGAAAAAGACAGAGGAAGTACGTAATATCGCAGATACAATTCTTGCTATTTCCGGACAGACGAATTTGTTAGCCTTGAACGCATCGATTGAGAGTGCACGTGCGGGAGAAGCTGGAAGAGGTTTTGCAGTAGTTGCAGACGAAATTCGTCAGCTGGCAGAGAGAACAAAACAGGAGACAGAAGAAATCGGTAAGATTTCTGATGATCTGACAGAAAATGCATCCAAGGCGGCAAATGCTGTTTCACAGTCTATTAACGCAACCGATGCACAGGATGGTATGATTACAGAAGCATCAGATAGCTTTGAAGCAATGAATGCAAATGTAACAGAATTGATTGAACATATTGAGAACATTGATAAGCGTCTCACAAAGTTGTCTGAGGCTAATAACCAAATCGTGGATAACATCACAAACTTATCTGCGACAACGGAGGAAGTTACAGCATCATCAAACCAGGCTGCAGAACTTTCCGACTCCAATATGACACATGCAGAGAATGCAAAGAGTCGTCTGAGTGGCGTACTTGATGTATCACATCAGTTAGATAAATATTTATAAGATACAAATGATAAGTCCCTGGTAGATTTTTTCTACCGGGGATTTTTTAAATAATTCTTAACAATTCTTAAAAAGCGAGATTTAATTGCTGACATAGGTTACTATAATGAGGCAATCAATCTGAGCTGTGACTCAGAGAAAATAGAGAGAAAGAGGTATATAAAATAATGAAAAAGAAATTGATGGTAGGTGTAATCAGTGTTATGTTATGTGTTGGTTTATTGAGTGGCTGTGGTCAGGATGCGTCAACAAGTAATGGTTCTTCAACAAGCAACAGTGCAACAGAGAGTCAGGGAGAAAAAGAACTTGAAGGAACGATTGATGAAATCAAGGACTTTATGTTTGTTGTTACAGATAAGAATGGCACACCATACGAATTTTCATTTGATAAAGCACCAAAAGGTTTAAAAAGTATCAAAGAAGGGGATACTGTAGTTGTGAAATATACAGGAACAGTTTCAGAAGTGGATGCGTTTGAGGGAGAGGTGCTCTCTGTTGAGAAGAAATAATAATAGCAATCGTAAAGTAAAAGGTATAGCGGTTCTTTTGGAATTTGCCATAGTACTTAGTGCCTGCAAAGGAGTGAAACCGGCAGAGAACACAAAGATTCCGGCTGCGACATATCTGGGCGGTGACAATACACTTGCCGAGGTGAACAAGGAACTGAATGCAGCAGGTGCCTCTCATATAGATACCTTTGAAGAATGGGTGTCTGATTTTGCAAATACAGCTGGGAAAAAGGCAAAACTGGAAGATACATGGTCAGAGCCGGAGAAATTGAATGCTGATATCAGCAAATGTATGGATGGCTGGGAGGATCATCATGATTTTTCCGATGCTAATTGTAGAATGACAGCCTTTTTGTTACTGGATGGCTTGTTGAAAGCTGATTCAACAGAAGAAAACTACCAGGGAACGTACCTTATGTTTGATACGGAGGCCATCGATGGTGTAGAACGCTATGCACTGCTTAGAGATAACAAAAACATGTTTACAACACTCTTTGGAGAAAAGACCATCGTTGATGAAGCACATCCCGAGACAACATTTTCGGATAGCTGGAAACAATATGGATATCAGATTGACAATGATAAGATATCACTGGTCAGTGTTGTTATACAAGATCCCTATGAAAACGTTGTCTTTGTAGGACACACCGGTGTTCTGATAAAATGTGATGGTTACTATTTGTTTGTAGAGAAAATCGCTTTTGAACAGCCATATCAGGTGACAAAAGTCAATTCTATGGACGAACTGCTTACGATGCTATCCGCCAGACCAGAATATTTTGGCGAGGAAGGCGAAACCGGACCGTATGTATACAATAACGGAACATATGTTGGAACATTAAAGCAAAGTAAATAATTGATTTTAGAAGCACTTTTGCCAGAGATGGGGAAGTGCTTTTTTCACTTTCGCCTATGCTCATGGGAAGTTTTTAGAGGTAGTTCACTTGCTTGTGGCTTTATTGAAAAATAAAAGGGGATATTGTATACTTACTATGAAAAGATTATAGGAATAGATAGTGTTACAATAAGAGAAGAAAATAAGTAGAATAGGGCAAATGAGGACGAATAATGGCATAAAAGAAACAACAATTTCACCTGAAATTTTAAAGGAGGTATGACCTATGACAGCATTAAGACAGAGTGCAATAATGGAATTGGAAAAGATACCAGAAGATAAGTTATCCTTTGTAATTCAGATCATGCAGGGGGTAAATGGATTATATAATGATTCTGATAAGGAAAGGAAAGAAGCTTTTGCAAGGTTAGAACAGTTGCGAAAAAAGGGAATTGTTACCGATGATGATGCAGAATTAGCTTCTTACAGGGAAGATAAGTATGGTAAGTAAGATTTTGATAGATACCAATGTATTATTAGATTATCTTCTCGAAAGAGAACCATTCTTTGAGGATGCAAAGAAGGTTATCTTATCATGTACCGAAGGGAATACAAAAGGTTGTATTGCAGCTCATTCGATTTCTAATATGTTCTTTATATTAAGGAAAGATTATACTGTAAAGGAACGAAGAGAAATATTATTAAATATATGCACGATTTTTGATGTAGAGGGCATAGACAGAGCAAAACTATTATCTGGTCTTGCAAACGAAGAATTTTTTGATTTTGAGGATTGCTTGCAAATGGAATGTGCAAAGAGTTATGGGGCAGAATATATTGTGACAAGGAATGTATTAGATTATTCTGTGTCAGATATAAAGACGATTCTACCAAGTGAATACTTAGAACTATAATAAACAAAACACCAACGGAAAGAGGATTTTTCTTTCTGAAGGTGTTTTTTAACCAAATTACTGAGGAAAATGTATGTGTTTTCTGACATTAGCCAAATAGGCTGATAAAATGGCTTATGCATATACATTTGGAGGATTAAAAATGGCAGATAAGACAAATGCGAATATTGGATTTGAAAAACAACTGTGGGATGCAGCATGTGTTTTATGGGGACACATCCCGGCAGCGGAATATAGAAAGGTTATTATTGGACTAATTTTCTTGAGATACATATCAGCAGCATTTGAGAAGAGATATAACGAGCTTGTTGCAGATGGGGATGGATTTGAAGATGACATGGATGCATATACTATGGAAAATGTATTCTTTGTTCCAGAAGAAGCAAGATGGAGTACCATTGCATCAGCAGCGCACACACCTGAGATAGGAACAGTTATTGATAATGCTATGCGAGCGATCGAAGCAGATAATAAAGTTTTAAAGAATGTATTACCTAAAAATTATGCAAGTCCAGACCTTGATAAAAGAGTATTGGGTGAGGTGGTAGATATCTTCACGAATAATATTGATATGAGTGACACTGAGGCTAGCGAAGATCTTCTTGGTCGAACATATGAGTATTGTATTGCCCAATTTGCTGAGAAAGAGGGTGTAGGTGGTGGAGAATTCTATACGCCGTCAAGTGTTGTTAAGACGTTGGTTTCTATTCTTAGACCTTTCGAAAACTGTCGAGTATATGATTGCTGTTGTGGTTCAGGAGGTATGTTTGTTCAGAGCGCGAAGTTTATAGAAGCTCATTCTGGCAATAGAGACTCTATCTCTGTATATGGACAGGAAGCAAATGCGGATACATGGAAGATGGCAAAGATTAATATGGCTATCCGTGGTATTGATGCAGATTTTGGACCATACCAGGCAGATACATTTACAAACGATCTACATCCAACATTGAAGGCAGATTTCATTCTGGCAAATCCACCATTCAATTATCATCCTTGGAATCAGGAAAAACTACTTGATGATGTGAGATGGAAATATGGTATACCACCAGCTGGGAATGCCAACTATGCATGGATTCAGCACATGATTCATCATTTAGCTCCTAATGGAAAGATAGGACTGGTTTTAGCTAATGGTGCACTTTCAACACAGACGAGTGGAGAGGGCAACATTAGAAAAAATATCATAGAGGACGACTTGATTGAAGGCATCATTGCAATGCCTACACAACTATTTTATAGCGTAACAATTCCTGTAACTCTTTGGTTTATTACAAAGAACAAGAAACAGGCTGGTAAGACACTATTCATTGATGCAAGAAATATGGGGCACATGGTTGATCGTAAGCATCGTGATTTTGATGACGAGGATATCCAAAAATTAGCAGATACATTTGAGGCATTCCAGAATGGAACACTTGAGGATGTAAAAGGTTTTTGTAAGGTTGCCACTACAGAAGAGATTGAAAATCAGGATTATATTCTTACGCCAGGTCGATATGTTGGTATTGAAGAGCGGGAAGATGATGGCGAACCATTTGAAGAAAAAATGGGAAGATTAACGTCAGAGCTTTCTGATATGTTTGCTAAATCTCATGAGCTTGAGGACGAGATTAGAAGAAAGTTGGGGGCTATTGGATATGAAATATAAAACATACCGTCTAGGAGATGTTGTGAACATCTTTGATAAAAAACGTGTACCTCTTTCTTCGATGCAACGTGCAGAACGTCAGGGAAAATATCGTTATTTCGGAGCGCAGGGAGTCATTGATTATGTAGATGATTATATATTTGAAGGAATATATCTATTAATAGCAGAGGACGGAGAAAACCTAAAATCAAAAAAGCAGAATGTAGCTCAAATTGTGTCTGGAAAATTCTGGGTTAATAACCACGCACATATATTACAGGCTAAAGAAGAACATAACATATATTATTTGGGTTATTTAATTAATAGCATTGATTTATCAGGATATATTACAGGTTCAGCACAACCTAAACTAAGCCAAACGAATCTAAATGCGATTGCATTAGAATTGCCTGATAAGAGAACACAAGACAAGATCGCTTCAGTGTTGCAGGCATTTGATAATAAAATAGACCTTAATAATGAGATAAACAATAATTTACTTGAGCAAGCGCAAAGCATTTTTACCCAAGAGTTCCTA
>OIWK01000718.1_pt1 | contig 34799 bp, 34 predicted proteins | sample 1587401 | NCBI WGS metagenome assembly OIWK01 (sample SAMEA3888911, study PRJEB22519) | human gut metagenome | biome: human gut; feature: human-associated habitat; material: faeces | place: Denmark | collected 2009 | reverse complement strand
TTAACCCAACATCTCACGACACGAGCTGACGACAACCATGCACCACCTGTCTCCTTGATAACCTCGGATATATCTCTATATCTCTGCAAGGGATGTCAAGGCCTGGTAAGGTTCTTCGCGTTGCTTCGAATTAAACCACATACTCCACCGCTTGTGCGGGCCCCCGTCAATTCCTTTGAGTTTCACACTTGCGTGCATACTCCCCAGGCGGAGAACTTATTGCGTTAACTGCGGCACTGAGTTATTCCCCCAACACCTAGTTCTCATCGTTTACGGCGTGGACTACTAGGGTATCTAATCCTATTTGCTCCCCACGCTTTCGTACTTCAGCGTCAGTTTCAGACCAGGCAACCGCCTTCGCCACCGGTGTTCTTCCATATATCTACGCATTTTACCGCTACACATGGAGTTCCATTGCCCTCTTCTGCACTCTAGCTTGACAGTTTCCAGAGCATACTACAGTTGAGCTGTAGCCTTTCACTCCAGACTTATCATGCCGCCTACGTACCCTTTACGCCCAATCATTCCGGATAACGCTCGCCACCTACGTATTACCGCGGCTGCTGGCACGTAGTTAGCCGTGACTTTCTGGTGAGATACCATCAAATACATATCATTTCCTATATATATCCTTTTTCTCTCACAACAGAGCTTTACAATCCGAAGACCGTCTTCACTCACGCGGCATTGCTCGTTCAGGGTTCCCCCCATTGACGAAAATTCCCTACTGCTGCCTCCCGTAGGAGTTTGGGCCGTGTCTCAGTCCCAATGTGGCCGTTCGCCCTCTCAGGTCGGCTATGCATCGTCGCCTTGGTAGGCCGTTACCTTACCAACTAGCTAATGCACCGCAGGTCCATCCATGTTCAAAGCTTTGAGGCTTCTTTAATAATACAGAAATGCTTCTCTATTACCTATCCGGTTTTAGTTTCCGTTTCCAGAAATTATCCCGGGCACATGGGCAGGTTACCTACGTGTTACTCACCCGTTCGCCACTGAGAAGTATCTATCTTCCGATGCAAGCATCTTCTGTTAGGCTTCTCCGTTCGACTTGCATGTATTAGGCATGCCGCCAGCGTTCATCCTGAGCCAGGATCAAACTCTCCATTTGATTTAGCTCTTTAGATGTTCTCTGACATCTTTCTTTTCTTTATTCGAAATTGACGTTTTCTTGGTTTCTTTCTTATCCAGTTTTCAAAGATCGTTCTGTTGAACTCGCCAACAGCTCGTTTATAATACCAACCATTTCTCCTATTGTCAAACCTTTTTTTGTACTTTTTTTACGCTTTTTATATTTTTTAGTTTTTGTGCATAAATCATAGACATTTTGTGCATTTATTGTGGGATTTTATTCAATAATTAGGTTCTTTATCCCTGAATCACGTACAATTTGATAAAAATTTTCCATCTGTTCTTTCGTATATAACTTTGGATTTTCTTCAAAACAGTATTCCATATCCAAATACGCATATTTAGCTTTTGCCAGTGGATTATAGTTTAAAAGCTCATACGCTACATTAGAGTAACAAGATGATAAAAACTTGCCGATTTTTTGCAGGTTATCTTTTGTCGCCGTCATTTTTGGAATCAATGGGGTACGTACAATTACCCGATCTCGATACGGACTCTTTAAAACATATTCAATATTCGCAAGAATTTGCTCATTGGAAACTCCTGTATACATTTTATGCAAATCGGTATCATAACATTTACAATCACAATAAATTTGATCTAAATAAGGCAGGATCCTTTTTACATTTTCCAAAGAAGTAAATAATGTTGTTTCAATGGCAGTATGAATACCCTCTTGCTTAGCCGCTTGTAAAAGCGCTAATAGAAAATCTGCTTGCAAGAAAGGCTCTCCACCACTAACTGTTAAGCCTCCACCATATTGGAAGAATACCGCATCTTTTTTGATTTCCTCTACTACCTCTTCCAAGGTATATTCCCTGGCATCAAAACGTAAGGCACACGTTGGGCAGGCATCTACTATCGCATTCCAGTTTTCCTCAGCTTTACGATTTAAACAAATCCGACCATTTTCCATACGAACACCTGCACTTGTAGCCTGTGTTACACAACTTCCACAATGAATGCAATTGTTTTCTAAATACAGCACTTGGGGTTTCGGATTTAAGCCTTCGGGATTTTGGCACCAGGCACAACGTAAAGGACAACCTTTTAAAAATACGGTTGTCCGAATCCCATTTCCATCATGTGTCGCAAAGCGTTTGATATCAAACACCATTCCTCTAGATATTGTCATAAGAAGTTCTCGCTATTATTTCATTTTGCAGATCACCAGCCAGCTCTGTAAAATACGCTGTATAACCGGCAACTCTTACCGTTAAAGAACGATATTGATCTGGATGTTTTTGGGCATCCAATAAATTCTCTTTAGAAACGACATTAAATTGAATATGTGGTACTTCCAAATCCACAAAGGCCCGTAAGAAATTACAGAACTTCGTGATACCAGCTTCCGTCTTAAAGAAGTCTGGCAAGAATTTCATATTCAACAGTCCTCCATTGGTCGTGCAGGAATTATCCATCTTTGATACCGACTTTAATACCGCCGTTGGTCCTTGAATATCTCTTCCATATACAGCCGACAAGCCACCATCTGCTAAAGGATCCTGGGCAAAGCGGCCATCTGCACTAGCCCCTACATTTTGGCCCATCGGCACATGCGCACTGACTGTATACATACCTGTATGGTAAGGACCATTGCGATAGTTCTTATATTTGCGTAATTGCTCACGGAAATATAAAGCCCATTTGGCACCTAATTCATCCACCCAGGCTACATCATTGCCATATTTAGGTACCCGATGCAACAACATTTGTCGCAATACTTCATCGCCCACAAAATTATTTTGAAGTGCCTTTTCTAAATGACTGGCATCTACCTTTTTCTTGTCATAAACCAGTTCTTTAATCGCTGCCAAAGAATCGGCAAGATTCGCCACTTGAATCATTTGAATACCGGATAGATTATAGTGGGCACCACCAGCTGTTACGTCCATGCCTTTATCCATACAATCATCAATAACCGCACTTAAAAATGGCGTTGGCAAGCAATCAATATGCGCTTTTTCTACCCCTTCACAACATGGAATCATCTTTTCTATAAAATAATCCATCATCTTTTGATAGGCCGCTTCTAAATCTGAAAAAGAAGCATAGGTAGATAAACTACCTAAATCTGGTCCCATCTGTTTACCAGTCAATAAGCACTTACCATGATTTAACGTTAGTTCTAGTACTTTATTCATATTAAACATAGCTGCATCGGACCAACCTAAGTTATTACCATGGGTTGTCAGTTCTACACACCCAACGATGGCATAATTTAGAGCATCTTGTTTGGAAATACCTAGATCCATTAAAGGAGATACGATTGCTTTATCGTTAAAGAACTGTGGCATACCACTTCCCTTGGACACGCATTTTACTGCATGAGTCAATAAAGCTTGATCCGTATGTTCAAATAAACGAACCGAAAGATTTGGTTGTGGCAAACCAATATCTTCTTGGGCCTGAATCAATAAATGACTCAATGCATTACTGGCATCATTTCCATTTTCATCTTGTCCACCAACCGCAACATTAAAACCAATTGGGAAACCCGCAAAATATTTCGCACTATTTTTATTACGTAAATAGACAATTTCATTAAATTTTAACCAGAGACATTCAATCATCTCTAAAGCTTGATCATCATCCATTTTCTTTTCTGCCAAATCTTTTTGATAGTAAGGATATAAAATCTGATCTAAACGACCAGGAGAGAAACTGGATGCATTCGATTCCATATGGAGAACCACAAATAAAAACCACGTTGACTGCAAAGCTTCATGGAAAGATTGTGCTGGACGATTCTGTAAATTCTGACAAATCTCGGCAAGCTCACGCATCGAAGCGGTATACTTTGGATAAGAATCTGCCTTTTCTTCCAATAAATCTGCATAGCGCTGCATAAACTTTTGCACACCTTGCATAACTAAAATCACACAGCGATAAAACTCTTGTTGGCTGGCATTGGCTCCAACTAAATTTTTTTCAGCCTTCGCAATGACACCAGCTGGTCCAAGTTCTAACCACTCTTTCACATTCGGGCAAATATGTCCTTGGGCATGATCGGTTTGATTGATCTTAACTACTTTAGATATCTCACTGATTTCATCCCCAATTCTCTGATGAACAATATCTTCTAAACTCTTCCCTTTCCAATACGGAACAATTACTTTACGAAAGGTTTCAATATCTTCGGGATGCACTAAAAATTTATCTTGCGGACGCGTAGGAATTGTTTCAAATTCCCGGTCTACCCAAGAAATTCCACTTTCTGGAAAAACCACCCCATAACGAACTCCTTTGGTTCGATTTCCTACAATTAGTTCTTCGGGTTCAATCCCAATTTCAATTTGCGTTAAGGCATTATATAAAGACCAAGCACGTTTGACTTGTTTTGAATCTGTTTCATGCTCTTGATAGGTTTTTGTGATGATTAAAGCTTGCTCAATACTCACATATCGAGGTTGCTCCAACATACGTGTTTTCAAAACTTCAATACGATTTTTCTGTTCAACATTCATAACGACTCTCCTTTACCCCTATTATAGATTTTCCCTTTTCATTCGCAAGATATAATTATTGTTTTTTATTATTATTTCTTATTCTTTATTATATTTACACGTACAGTGTACCACTTTTTCTCTTTTCTGCCTCTTAATACGCTCAAAAAAACATGCATAAAACTATGCATGTAAATCTTTAAAAAACTGAATGAATTCTTGTTCTACATCTTGCCAGTTTCTTTGCCGAAGATCTGGAATTGAAGCCAAAACAGGAATGAAACGATTTTCTTCTCCTGGCATCAAATGTTTTAATTCCTGTTCCAACAAAAGATCATCCATTTTCTTCCAGGCTTTCTGTTCTTCCAGACTTAAATCTGCTAAATCAAACTGTTTCCAGATACAAGCCATAATTTGATCTTCAATTTTCAAATAATTGGATAAGTGTGCTTTAACAGGACGTATGATGTCCGCAATATAAGCTTCACTGGCATCATGCAATAAACACGCCAATTGTACCCTTTTAGAATAGCCTTGGGCTTTGGCTTCTTTTGTACAGTTTAAGGAATGTTGGGCAACGGAATAAAACGTACGAATATGGCCACCACCACGGCACATCAAACTTAGTGCATGGGCAATATCTTCAATACAGATATTTTCTTCCTGCATCTGCATAGGATCAAATTGTTGGCCAGTATATGTATCCATTAACATAGTTTCTTGCCTAGTTCTTCTAGCTTTTCAATAGATTCCTTCGCTTTGGATAAGGCATCTTTATCTCCAGCTGAGAAAGCTTCTTTAAACTTCAGATTCCATTCCAGATAAGCGGCTATGCAATCAAATTGTTGGAAAATCAATGAATATTGAATGCTATCCACACTTGCAGCGCCAACAACAAGCACTCCCGCTTTTTTATGTTTCAACAATTGTCCCTTGCTGTAACACTTATCAATGACTTGTTTCAGTTGAGCCGAAATTCCCCACCAATAGACTGGACTGGCAAAAAGAATAAAATCCGCAGCTACAATTTTATCAATAGTAGGATTGGTATCATCTTGATCCACACAACCTTTTATGCACTGGCAATGATCACAACCTTTGCAGGGTGCTATATGCAATTGATCTGCTTGAATTATTTCTACCGAATGTTCTCTAGACAAGCCTTTACAAAAGGCTTGAATTGCTGTGAGCGTATTTCCTTTACGAGCACTTCCATTAATAATAACAATCTTCATCTTTATCATCCTTTCCATCTTAATGACTTAAAATAAGCTTTTTGCGTTTGGGAAAAGCGTTTGCTGTCACACGCTTTTTGAATTGTTTGGTTATGAACCCATGGCTTTAGAACATGATTTTCTAATAAGGGAATCACCGCTTCATATTGCTTAACTAAAGCCATACTATAATACCAGGCTAGGGCCATATTTACATAATACGTATCCAATTGTACCTGCATTAAGCGGTCCAACATTTCGGGTTGAAAAGCTTCATCCAAATAAAAGCGCATCAAGCTCACAATGCCAAAACGAACAGTATATTCCTGTTCACTAGCTAACCAAGTTTGAATCTTTTGATAGACCAAAGAAAGATCCTGGCAAAATACTTTAGGCGCTAACATATCACAAGTAGCCCAGTTATCAATATAGGGTAAATACTTTTCTAATTGCGCAAGAAAACCTTCTAAATCCTTCTTATACATGAGGCACAGCAACTCTCCATGCAAATTATTTTCTTCATAATAGGTATGGGGCAATCGCAACAAAAAAGCTTTTACCTGGGGATGGTGCATAACTTCTTTGGCATACTTGCGCAAAGCAGGTGTACGAACCCCGATGATTTTTTCTTTATCTAGCGTAGGAATAAGTTTTGCCTGAAAGTCGCGATACGAACAATCCTGCAAATTCCATAATCCTTGCGTAATTTGTTCAATCTGTTTCATATCTTTATACTAAATTACTATACTTATACCGTAAGATGCGACGTACCGAAGTTTCAATACGATCTTTGGAAATCACACCTTGGTTTACCGCATCTAAGACCCCTTGATAGGCCAAAGAAAAATTTTCTGGCATCAATAAAATATCATCCCCAGCTTGAATTGCCATAACAGCAGCTGTCGCCGAATCATAGGCATTCACAGTGGCCCCCATATCCAAACCATCAGTTATTACGATGCCATCAAAATGCATTTGGTCGCGCAAAAGATCTTGTACCATAACGGACGATAAACTGCTTGGTGTATTATCCCCTAAGACATTCGGAACGGAAATATGTGATACCATAATCATTTGAATGCCTTGATTGATTTCATTTTGAAAAGGAATCAATTCACACTCTTTTAATTGATCCAAACTTTTATCTGTATACGCAAATCCTTCATGGGTATCACCGAGTGTTCCACCATGTCCAGGAAAATGTTTAATCACCGGTTCCACATGAACCATCTGACTGACAAGTTGTGGATCTGATCCAAAAGATCGCGTACCAATAACCGTATTATTGAGATTGCTTAAAACATCGGCATCCGGAGCCATGTCCATGTTAAAACCATAGTCATGCAAATACGTACCAATGGTTTTTCCTACATCATACGCTTGTTGGGAATCTTGGCTTTGGCCAATATCCCACATAGGCCCAAACTGATCTACGCCAAAATTGGGATTATTGCCAATCCGAGCCACAACCCCACCTTCTTCATCTACACTGAAAAATGGTGCAAGCAATCCCATCTAAGAATAATCGGATTGAATCGTTGAAAGTAAATTTCTTGTCTGATCTGGATTCTCTAGATTCTGTGCAAAGAAAATTAAACCACCGACTGGATATTGTTCCAGACTCGCTTTAAAAGAATCATCGGCAACCGTAACAGATTCACTTCCAGTAAGAGCTTCAGGTGTAATCATAAACATCTGTAGAACTTGCTCTTCTAAACCATGAGAATCAATCCATTGATTGACTTTCTGATCTAATTTCTGCTCCGCACTTAATTCCTTCGTCGCTTTTTTCGATTTTGTTTTTTCGATGTTTTGGGATTTACAGCCACACAGTAATAAACAAAAAATCAAAAGTGTTTTTATTCCTTTATGCATCATATTCTTCTCTCTTTTCTTGAATTCATTATATAAGGATTATTTTTCAAAGCTCAACTATAAGTGCAAATTCCTTGAAACCAAACGAATTCTCTACTCATTCATTAAAAATTATATTAAAATAATAAAAGAGTGTCTAAGGAGGTCATATGTTTAGTAAAACTTCCAGTGTTTCCTTTTTAAAGTATGGCGAGGTTTTTTCCGAATCCGAAACCATGAGCGATTATCATGAAAACAATTTTTTAATTACTGTACAAGATACAAAAATCAATCGTTTTTTACAAGCAAGTGATGATATATATCTAAAATCCATCGAAGGTATTTGTATGTTGGTGGTCACCAAAAATATCAACAGCGAAAATTACGATACCTTTGTCATTCATCGTACCGTCAAAATCAATAAAGGAACCTTATTTAATTTCATTACTTTAGGAAATGAAGCCAAAATCGAATTAGCGTTCATTCCTGGAACCATTATTCAAAATTTATTCTTCAAAGGAACATTTGCTTATGATCGAATGCGTCCTTCGATTCAAGTAAAAGAATTGATTGCCTATTATTATAATATTCGTAGTTCCAATTATAATTTTCCTGGAGAATCCGACAATTACTGGGAAATTACTTTTGTCGATAACGGAAAACTTCATACGACAATTAATGGGCAAGAGTATACCCTATCCAGCAATCAGTTAATTATCTATGGACCTGGACAATACCATAAACAACAAACCCAAAATGAATCTTGTTCTTACTTAACCATCATTTTCGATTTAAACATTCGTGAAAAATACAAAAGAGCTATTACGGATCGTGTTTTTGATATTGATTATGAGATGCGTAAATCCATTGAAGCCTTTGTCCAATCCAATGATTTCAATCATGCCTATGATGTAGATATGATGATTATTTCTATTGAAAAGTTGATCGTAGATTTATTACGCAGCACATCGAAATCGCATCATAAAAATGCCGGAACCCCAATGCAACAAAAATTTGAGAATGAGTTGTTGAATGAAATCCTTCTTTACATTAACGAAAACATCTATACTTCATTTAATGTGGAAGAACTCTGCGAAACCTTTGCGATCAGTCGAAGCTCTTTACAATCCTTATTCCGAAACCATTTAAATATTGCACCAAAAGAATATATCAGCAATCTTAAACTGGAAAAGAGTAAAATGCTTATCAAAGAAAGTAAATACAGCATTTCCGAAATTGCAAGTATTCTTGGTTTCTCTTCTATTCATTATTTTTCTCGACGATTCAAACAAGAATTTGGCATCAGTCCTACGGAATACGGAAATAAAATCATTTAAAAAGGCAAATCTTACAATTGTAAGATCTGCCTTTTTTTGAATCTTATGTTTAAAAGTTCTTGTTCTACTCTGCTACGTAATTATTTATAAAACAAGTCCTCTAGATTCCATCTGAAAAATCTTCGTTATCTTCGTCTTGGTCATCTCCCATAATAGAAGCCAATTCAAAACGAGTTACTTGATCTTTTCCGGTATTAACAGCCATACTAGCTAATGTATCCAAGTCTAATCCCATAGATCTAGCCATAATAACTTCTGCCAACATTGGCAAGTTTGTTCCGGCAATGATTTCTACATTTTCACGGCTTACAGATAATTCTACAGCTGTTTTAAATGGTGAACCACCTTGTAAATCGGTAAAGACGATAACTCCATCGCAATCTTGTAATTGGTCAAAAGCAGCATTTAAGTCAGTCGTCAATTCGTCTACTTCGTGTTCAAAATTAACTGCTACATAGTCTTTTTGAGGACCTGCAATCAAGTCCACTGAACTTGTCAATCCATCTGCAAAACGGCCGTGTCCAGTCAAAATTATTCCTACCATAAAGACCTCCTACTTCTTAGTGTAAGGATAGATAGTTACCCCTTTAACAACACGGTTTACTTCTCCAGTAGGACATGGATTATCTGGTGTAAATCCGAGTTTCAATGATTTAAATAAAGCAATAATATGAGCAACTGTAATATATTCCAAACCACATAATACATTTGGTAAATCTACACCATTGTCAAATGAAATGAAGTAATCAACTAAATCTTTAATGTCGTCATCTTTAGAAGAAACAACTAAGATCTTGTTACCTTTTCTTTCTGGACTCATTTCTTTGATGATGTCATATTCGTATTGACGAGTAAATGGATCATCACTTAAATATACAACACATAATGCGCTATCTTTAATAACGGATTTAGGTCCATGACGGAATCCCATTGGCGTATCAAATACTGTATCAACAGATCCACCTGTTAATTCACAAATCTTCAAAGCAGATTCTTGTGAAACACCTTTTAAGTTGTTGCTTCCTAAGTAAATAATACGATCGAAATCGAATTCATCATCAATGCGTTTAGCAGCTTCCCAATTATTATCTAAGAAAGCTTGATCATGTGCGATGATTGTTTCAACTTTTTCACTGAATTCATCTAATTCATCAATATTGAAAGCTAACAAAGTAGCTAAGTACATATTTGAATAAGAAGAAGTCATTGCGAAACTTTGATCACATGTTTCTTGTGTTAAGTTAATTGCATAGCAATTTTCTTTACCTTCGGCAAATTTTGATAAAGCTCCTTCATGGTTACAAGTGATGAATAAATGTTCAATGTTGTCACCACATACTTCATTTGCTGCATTAACAGCACCAACGGATTCTGGAGAGTTACCAGAACGACCATAACTTACTAATAAAGTTGGTTTAGTTCTTGATAAGTAGCTTTCTGGATCTGCAACAATATCCGTTGTTCCATAAGATTTAACTTTGTAGTTATATTTCTTTTGTAAATATGGGAAAATAGAATTTCCAACGAATTCACTTGTTCCAGCTCCTGTTAGGATGATGTCATAATCGTCATTTTTCGTTGTTCTTTCAATGAATGCTTTGATGGCATCTTTTTCTTCTTTTACTTGTTCAAGTGTCTTTTTCCAAGTAGTAGGTTGTTGCAAAATTTCTTTTGCAGTCCAATAACCTTTAAGTTCTTTCCATTCTTCTTCTGTCTTGTTGAATAGCATACTTTTCCTCCTCGTAGTTACGTTCAACTTCTTTGTTCAACTTTATTATATTTTCCAGAGAGTACTTTTCAACCGGCTTACTAAATTGTATAAAAAAATAATTAATTAATGAACAATATTTAGCTTATAATAAGATAGGAGGGTGAAAATTATGAAGAAAAAGAAGAATGATAATACAAAAAATGCAATATTAAGTGGACCAAATATATATCAAGATAAACACGGAAACACAATCTACTATAATAAAAGAAAAAATATAGCTTATAAAATTTTAGCAGATAAAGAAGGAACCTTTCGGACTTACCAATCACGCTACGTAATTGCCCTGATTGCCTTTATCTTATTCTATATTCTATTTAAGCTAAACATCTTCTTAAGCATTGGCTTAACGGTTGTCATTGGAGGTTTCCTAGAATATCGATATCGCAGTTTCTTAAAAAAGGCTCCTCAATCCGTTGGCTTTGTGAAACAAGAAAAAGTTAAGCCGATTGATCAAATGATTGAATTATCAACGAATGAATTAATGGTACGCATTTTCTTATATCTTGCCTTAGCAATCTTATTAGTCGTAAATACATTTGTTTCAAAGAATGTTTCCGGCAATAAACCATTAATCGTTGTCAGCTATATCATCGCCGTATTTGCTGCTTTCATTGGCTTCAAATACATTTCTTTAATGATTCGCAAAAAATCTAAATAAAACCAATTCCTATCTTCTTTGAAGATTTACAAAGAAACCAGTTATAAGGTTCCTCCTCTTATAATTGGTTTTTTTATGCAACAAAAAAAAGGCAAAACATTTCTGTCTTGCCTCAAAGTTCAAACAATTATTTACAAGCTTTACCTCTTGCGTAAGTTTGCACAACATCATAGTTATCATTTAATACAACGATATCGGCATCATATCCCGCACAGATTTTTCCTTTATGATCATCCAATTTCAATGCACGAGCAGGGTTGATTGTACAAGAGTTAATTGCATAATCAAATGGAACACCCGCTTTTTCAACAACAACTTGTAAACCACGGTTTACTTGTAAAGTACTACCAGCTAAACCTTTGGTAGAAGTTAAGTGAGCAGATCCATCTGGATACACTTCGATTTCTTGACCACCAAATAACATTTTACTTCCAATTGGACAACCTTTAGCCATTAAGGCATCAGTAATCATAATGACATGGTCTCTACCTTTTGCCATATAATAGTTGTTTAAAGAGTTCACGTTAGAATGGTTTCCATCGCAAATTACTTCTCCATAAACATCACGGCAACGCATAGCTGCCCCAACCAATCCAGGATTTCTATGATGGAATGGAGACATACCATTGAATACATGTGTCATTGACATAGCACCATGCGCAATCGCAAGACGAGCTTCTTCATAAGTTGCACCAGAGTGTCCTTGGGAAACCAATACACCATGAGAAGCACAATATTTTGTCAACGCGAAGTCTTCATCGTGTTCACAAGCCATCGTGATGACTTTAATCATACCTTTGGCATCTTCTTGATATTGTTTAAATTCTTCTACATCTGGTTTAATACAATATTGTTCTGGTTGTGCACCTTTATATTTTTGATCTAGATAAGGGCCTTCAAAATGAATACCAACAATTTCGGCACCTTCATATCCTTCTTCAACGACACGAACTACATTCTTTAAAGCATTTGATAATACTTCATGACTTTGGGTAATAGTTGTAGGGCAAATACTTGTAACACCTTCTGCTGTGATTTCTTTCATCCAGTGACGTAAACCTTCTGGCGTTGCATCATTGGTATCCCAAGTATGATATCCATGGGTATGAATATCCATAAATCCTGGAACCACACGGTCATTTCCATAATCTACATCTACATCCTTAGTTCCATAATCGTAAACATTAACAATTTTGTCATCTTCTACTTCTACTTGCGCAGCCATAAATTGACCAGCAATCCAAACTCTGTTACTTTGAATAATCATAACAATTACCTCCACTATCAATATTCTAACGCGTTTATAGGGAAAATAGGTTAGCGAAACACCCAATGTTTTTACACTTTTTAACAAAAAGTAGGAACAAAATGTATTTTTCGATATAATAATACTGTTACAGAAGGGATTTATTTATATTATGAGAACTATTGCTATTATAATTGTTGTTGCTCTGGTTATGTTCACCATCATCAACACACTAAAAACTAGGACATACAAAAATCTTGTATCCTATTTACAACAAGGAAAGATTAAAGAATTTAATCAAAAAATCGACAGTCGAAGCGTTAAGCTCTTATTTCCTAAATCCAGTTTATTAGATTTAAAGTTTAATGCAGCTATTGTAGAACAAGATAAGAAAGCTGCTATTAAATACTTAGAAGAATTATGTGAAATGCCTCTAACAACTTCACAAAAAGAAAACTACTACATGAAAGCTTTCAATTTCTTCATCGGACTTAAAGATAAGAAAAACAGTAAAAAATATCTGGATTTAATCAACGAATTGCCAAACGATCGCATGAAGGCAGAAGCCAATCGTGTCTACAACATTTACATCTTAAAGAATGATAAGTATTTAAAAGAATTATTAGAAGAACTAGAAAATATGGAAGATCGTCAAAAAGGTGTCAACGAATACTTAATTTCGATCATTTATAAAAACAAACATGATTTAGAAAACGCAAAGAAATATGAAGAATTAAGTAAAAAACACTTTGCTCTAGTTGATGCAGAAACCGCAGAAAAATACAAAAAGTAGAATAGGAAGCAAAGCCGTGAATCAAAAGGATCCACGGCTTTTTTAATTTCTAAAATAATATAGAGTTTCTGTAATAGCGAAAAAAACTAGAATTAAAAATCATAAAATAAAAATCCTCCTTTAGAATAAGTGGAAATGTCCAGCAAGTCTTTTTGGCTTATATTAAGAATCTCTGTTATAATCTCTTCGGTGATAAGAATCACTCCTTCCAATGAAAATCAAACGACCAAATATGATTTTACAATGGAAGGCTTTTTTATTTGCATAAAACACAGTTAAATGGGACGAGCACGAGTCTACGATAATTTAGAGGCTATGCCCGACCATATGATAATTTAGATATCCAAAATACTCACACCCCTGCTTTTCGAATACACTCCACATACATCAATGAAATACGAGATGGCAATAGCTTAGAGAACGTCACTTTCCAGCCATGATTTTCTAGCCATTGTAGATATTCCTGACTTGTCCATTGATGATCAAAGCGAATCCCCGTAAGCTTTAAAATACCACTCCATATCTTACTAACAATCCCGGCCTTATGTCCGACAAAATTTGGTGCAATCAAAATTCCGTTTTATCGAAGTACGCGATTTATTTCGGATAGAGCTTGTTCGGGATTTTCCATGACATGCAATGCATTGGTAATTATTACAACATCAAATGAACCATCTGCATAAGGAAGATTTATGGCATCTGCCACTCCAAAGGAAAGATTTTTGGCATATACGCCTTTACGAGCTTCTTTAATCATCCCCTCAGAATAATCTGTGGCAATGATACTTTTAGCATAAGCGATATGCTTAGCCAATAAGCCTGGCCCCGTAGCAATCTCCAACACGACTTTATCTTGAATTAGTACAGGAATGCGATCATACATGTACCGATAGTATTTCTGATCCATGCGCATCGCTTTTTCATAGATGGGTGCATATAAATCCCAAACACTTTTATTCATGGATGTTCTCCTTCATAGTTAGATATGTCTAATCAATTATATTTTATCTCAGCAAATTAAGAGAAGAAAGAAGAAGTTGATTCATCCACTTAATAGGCGGACAAACAATTAAAAAATTTGTACAGATTCTCTAACGTTAGAATTCCTTGAAATCGAGTAGGAGGCTCTCCTGAATAGAGAGCCGATTTCTCACACCGCCGTGCGTACCGACCGGTACACGGCGGTTCAAAACTTAATCAACATGTACTATTTGATAATGGTCTACTAGTGATAGTAGGCCTTATATATCTGATATGTTTTACTTTCTCCTTTCCTTCGCTTTCTGTTTCCCAGCCCTAAGTATCACGTGGGTTCAATACAGACTATTCTAAGGAAACTGAATACAATTTATGTAACTCGAAAGCTAAGTTTCGTTTGGTCCTTCAAGGTTTCCCTTTAGTAAGTAGAATATACCATTGCTGGCACAAACCCTCGCAGAACCGTACGTGCAGTTTTCCCGCATACGGCTCCCAGTACATATTCAATATGCTGTATCAGAATACAACTTAATATAGATTTTCGGGTTAACAATTGGATTTTCTTTTAGTAACTTATTGAAATAAGTGTCCCATGTTAATCTTCTTCTATTGCCTCTGCTGCGCAAAACTTTAAACAACATTCTTATAATATGCCATCGAAATCTACATAAACATTTATAATTATCAGATACACCATAATATTGATAATGACCTCTTAAAGACCTGTTTATGGTACAGATAATCTCTTTGACTTTATGATGTCTAATGTGTTTTAACCACATCGATGCTTTACGCATTTTAGCACTTAGTTTCTTACCATCCGTCTTTAATTTCACAGTAAATTTATGTGTGAACTTGGTTTGGGATAAATAGAAAGTGAAGCCAAGAAAACTGAATGTATTAGGTTTTCCTTTAATCCCTTTCTTTTCCATATCACTTTTAGTAAATCTACCGAATGCAATGATTCTTGTTTTATTTTCTGCTACTTCTAGTCCAAATTTATCAAGCCTAGTTATCAGACTATAGTAATATCTCTCAGCGTCATCTTTATATTGAAAGCATATTTGACTGTCATCCGCATAGCGAACATAATATACTTCACCTCTTGATTTAGGTTTTACAATCTTTTCCACCCATAAATCTTGTACAAAGTGTAAATATATATTTGCTAAAATCGGAGAAATTATACCTCCTTGTGGCGTTCCTTTATCGGTCTCATAGTACATCTCATTTTCTATGATGCCACTTTTGAGAAATCGACTAATCAGTTCAATAAACCTTCTATCATCGATTCTATACTCAAGAAATTTTATCATCCACTCATGGTCAATATTATCAAAGAATCCTTTGATATCGGCATCAACTATGTAGTTCACCTTCCTGGTTACAATCATGTTTCTAAGGTAAGTAACTGCTTGATGGCAGTTACGATTTGGCCTAAACCCATACGATTCATTAATAAACATACGTTCATAAATCTCATTTAATATTTCGGCCATTACATATTGAACTATTTTGTCTTCAAGACACGGAATACCTAAAGGTCTTTTCTTATTTGACCCTGGTTTCGGTATATACACTCTTCTAGAAGGCAGTGGCTTATACGTCATGTGAACCAATCTTTCATAGAGATTGTGTATATTGGTATCAAGATCATGCATGTAATTATCGACAGTGACACCATCAATTCCTACAGCCTTTCTTTTATTAAGTTTAAAGAATGCTCTCTTAAGATTATTTTCACTAAGATATCTTGCTAGATTTTGAACTTTCCTTTCCGGATGTTCTGATACAAACGTACCTATATTTGATATATTATTATTCATTAGATTCACCTCTTCGTGTGTAAGATAATATTCTATATCAAACACTATATACTGCCATCGCTTGGCTCCATTGTTTTATCAACAACTTCTTAGCTACTATCAATGGCTCTGACTCCTTGATAGTCATTTGATTTCCTTTATGTGCTAAATATTGTTAATCATACGATATTTATCGAACTATCAAGGCCTCCCAAGTTGTACTTATTTATTATTGTTATGCTCATCGAGTTCAATATTCCGTCTAGTCTTAATAATCCTCACCAATGCGGATTATAAGTGCTGCCTACGTCTCATAGTACAGAATCGGCACTAGATTTTATCCCATTATTTTATGGGTGACGACTTTTCGAAACTTGTTAAACTTCATTTTCAATTTCGATTTTCACAACTCCCTGTCCTACGCTTAAATCTAGTCTCACGATGTCGACTCCAAGGACTTGGTAATGGCTGTTGGTTAGACTTTGCCATGCGATATTCTTATCGCTATAAATAAGCACCTTACAAACAACGTTACTAATAACATTGAGTGAAACAACTTAATGTTTTCTTGGCGCACACTATGACCTCTGCTGACTTCTTACGATTCGTTGTTACTACGGATTGTTCCGCTCGTAAGACCTCCCAGGGTAAGATACATATCTTTCTCGTCATCTATCCGCCACATTTACCCTTCGTATTCAATAGCTATTTGGACTTTACGTTGTATGGCACACTTATCCATACGACTGGCCTGATGTGATTCATGTACTTCGAACCAACGGTTTTCCTAGACCTTCTTTCAGATTTCACCTCACGATGAATACCCTTGGTTTGGCTATGCCTTAGGGGCTATTACCTTTGATAAAGAGTACGTTTCAACTCTCTAGATATGCACCATGCCTGGCACACAGAAAAAATGGTCTTTGTTGAACAAAGACCATTTCAGTTGCAAATTTAATTTTTTGAGATTAATTTATGCCAGTATTGCTTACTAAGCTACAGTCCAAGGAACTGGTACTAATGGTGTATAAGAACCAGACCAGATACCGAAGATAGCTCCAACAATACCCATTACTAAGATCAAACCAATACATTTAACTGGTGTCCAACCTTTTTTCTTAATCAAGAAGAACATCAATAATGTGATCAATAATGGCAAGATACAAGGTAATATCATGTTCAAATAGTTTTGGATTACGATAGGATCACCTTTACCATTAGCAATAGAGATACCTAATTGAGTTCCGCCACCATAGTTAGCAATCAAAGCACCGACGATGAATACACCTAAGATAGATGCAGCATGTGTAAATTCTTCAGCATATTCAGTCATCATAGATACGGCTTTCATACCTAAGTTATAAGACCAGTACATTAAGCCATAACGTAATGCCATTTCACAAGCGAACAAGATAATGAAGTATAGAATTGGTCCTAACAAAGAACCTTTGATAGCCATATTAGCTGTTAAACCAGCAGTAATAGGAACTAAAGTATACCAGAACAATGCATCACCAATACCACCTAATGGAGCAGCAACTGAGATACGTACAGAACGAATAGTTTGTACATCAACTTTTTGTTGTTCCATTGATAATACGATACCCATAACAAATGTTACAGCGAATGGGTGCGTATTGATGAAGTCCATGTTACTTACCATTGAAGTAGATAAATCTTCTTTGTTTGTATGAATTTCTTCAAGACCAGGTAACATTGCCCATAACCAACCAGCAGATTGCATTCTTTCATAGTTGAAAGCAGCTTGCAATTGGCATGAACGCCAGATCATTTTTGTTAAAGTAGATTTACTAACACGAGGAGCCGGATTAGTATCTACATATTTTAAATTATCCTTAGATGCCATCAGAGAATCCTCCTTCTTCTACTTTCTTACTGATTCCATTTACACGGAAGTCGTTGATTGCGATAGCAATACCAACGAATGCTACTAATAACAAGCAAGCTGAGCTTAAAGCTTCGATATTACCGATAACTAATGCACATACGAAACCTGCTAATAAGTAACCCCACATGTCGTTTGCTAACATAATCTTTAACAAGATAGCGAATCCAACGAAACGCATCATTCCACCAGCAGCACTTAAACCACCCATGAACCATGAAGCGTTAGTAGATAATGCTTCCAATGTTCCTGACATTGCAATTCCACCAACGTAAGCGATGATAGAGATAACTGCGAATAAAGATCCTAAAATTAACATTGAAATGTTACATACATTTGTGATTCCTTTAGGATTTCCAGCTTCAGCAGCTGCATCAGCTTTTGACATCAATCCTGACATTACAGTGAATGTAATTGTTACAACATATTGTCCGAAAGTAGCGAAGATCATACAAGCACCTAAAGCGGCATTGATATCCATTTTAGCTTTAACTGCGAAAATCATTGCTACAACACTACCTAATACGGCGTTAGGAGGCTGAGCTCCACCGACAGGCATGTTACCAATCATCATTAATTCGTAAGTACCACCGATTACTAATCCTGTTTGAACATCACCTAAGATAGCTCCGATAATAGGACAAGCAACGATAGGACGATAAGCGATTTCGGTTAATGAGAATTGGTCGATAGCGAAAATAAAAGTAACGATTGCTAATAAAATAATTTCAATTACGTTCATATTTTTCTCCAATCTCCATTTAATTTTTAAATCCGATATTATTCAAATAATTTGCTAATATCTTCTGCTGCAATATCAGGTACACGACGAATTTCTAATTCGACACCTAAGTCTTGCATTTTTTTGAAGGCAGCAACATCATCGTCGTTTACTGCAACTGAAGTAGCAACTTGACGTTTACCTTCTGACATGTGCATGTTTCCAATATTTACTTTCTTAATTGGAACACCACCTTCCACAAGTCTTAAAACGTCTTGTGGCGTTTCGCAAATAATTGCAATTTTTTGTTTAGGACTGGCTTTGTCAATGATTGCGATAGTCTTGTCAACTGAGAAGAAACGCGTTTGTGCATAACCAGGTGCAGCCATTTTCATTAAACCTTGGCGCATCTTGTCTTTAGCAACTTCGTCGTTAGCTACTAATAATAAATTAGCTCCAACAACTCCACACCATTGCGTAGCAACTTGTCCATGAATCAAACGATTGTCAATTCTTACTAAAACGATATTAGGCATAAATCATTCTCCTTTCTGTTCTAGGATAAGTACTCCTAAGGATTTCTCTTCCTTGCACTATTATTATAGATTTTTTTAAATCAGATTTCTTTGTGCTTTTTATGCTTGTGTTGTTCATTTTTATCAAAATCCGCAAAAGTAAGCCTTTTCATCCGCTTTTTTTTCATATTTTACGTTTTTTCCTTATCTTTTTTGACAAAATGACATTTGTAACCCCCTCAAAAGGCATGAAAAAAATAGAACTTTTTAAGATAAAGTTCACATAATTCACCCAAAAAGTGTGACAAAACAAGTTTAGGCTCCCAAAGTTCCATTTTTAATAATAAAAATGAAAAATTATAAAGAATTTGTGCAAGCGATTACAAATCCCACAAAAAAAGAGCATCGAGATGCTCTTTTCCTTAAAGGAGAGATATTAAGGACGTTATTTCAAAATTAATATAATTCGCTTTGATGTGTTGCATACAAGTATTCATCAATCGTATTGCATACACGATCAATAATCAAAGCTTCTGGTTTATTCTCTAAACGGCCTTCACGCACTTTTGTATATTGAATTGGCATGAATTGGCTCAATAAGTTTAGTGGGACTCCTTCTTTAAAGTTTTCAATCATCTTATCGCGAGCTTCTACTACACTCTTTTCTGGCATATAGTAACGGCAACGATCAGAGAAAGAGAACTTACGTTTCAATTCAATTTCTTTTTCTGTTCCAACATAGTGTTTTTGCCAATGTTTAGGATCTGCAAGCATTGCTTGATCTAATACTTCCATAAAGTGACTACCTTGATCACCTAACATTTCTCTTTCGGCATAAGCAAGAGCGAATAAAGCTTCACGCATCGCAAAAGTAAGTCCTGGACCAACTTTCAAGATAGCTACTCCATCTTCAACCAATTCTCTTAATTTAATCTTTGTTTGATAATCCGTTGAGTGACCTTCAAATACGATATTGTCATAGTCTTTAATAGCCGCACATAAATCTTTTGCTTTTTCACGGTCGTATTCTGTACATCCAGCATCTTTTTCTTCTACACCTGGTTGCACAACAATACCAATAACATTGCTCCAAGCATGGTCTAAGCCATTTTCTTTAAACGCTTTTTCAAATGTAGCTAATGTAGCTTTGAAATCTTCTGGTTTAGTAACTTGTACACAATCTGCAGCAGCGCCACCTTCTTGACCACCTGGAATAGGCACTTCACTACCTACAATATATACAGGTTCTACAGCATCTGGGTTTGTCTTCAACAATTCTTGATAAGTCTCTTCAGCTACTTTTGCCAAACGAGCTCCACGACGTGCAATTGTTTCATCACTCAAACGCGTATTTGTATCATCATCTGCTACACGCATACTTGTATCAATATGAATCTTTGTGAATCCAGCTGCGACATAGCAACGAATCAATTCTTCTGATTCTTTCATAGCTTCTTCTTCATTTTTTGAAGCAAAAGTAAGTGGACCTAAATGATCTCCACCTAAGAATAATTTTGATTTATCAAATCCAACTTCATCACAAATACCTTCAACAAAGTTTTTGAAGTCAGCAGGTTTCATACCTGTATAACCACCATATTGATCACATTGATTTGCGGTACTTTCAATCAATACACATGAGTTATCTTCTTTTCCTTTTAATAAAGCTGCTTTAACAACATATTCATTAGCGCTACAGCAAGAATAAATTCCGACAGCTTTACCGGCTTTTTGTGCTTTCACAATTTGTTTTAATGAGTTTTCCATAATTATCGTCCTCCAACAATTTCATTATATAGTTCTTATGGTAAATTAAAAACGAATCTGCTATTTATTATAAATTTAAAATTAAAAAGGATAAAAAAATCACCTAAATGGTCGATTTTCATCAAAATATATGTATACAAAGAAACCTATATTTCAAAAAGTACAAAATCTATCTATTTAATTTTAAACAAGCCGCTCCACTTCTTTAATAAAATGATGAATCTTATCTGCATTATGTATAGCCAAATCACTATCGCGATTTGCCAGGGCCACTTCCACTTTTAAACGCGGTAAACGCTTCGACAATTTTGCGATACATCGCTTGTTGTCACCGCCACCACTAAAAGTAAAAACGGCAACAATCTTATCCAAAACTTGATACTTGTTAAGAAAACTATGTACTGGAGCAGCAATCGTACCCGCCCATATAGGTGTTCCTAGAATCAATACATCATATTCTTTTATATTCTTAGATAATTCTTGAATAGCAGGTTTCATGCCAAACATTGCCTGCATGCCACCAAGCGCTAATTGTTTTGACTTTTCTGTCGGAAATGGTTTCACCAATTTCAGTTCAATCAAATCGGCACCAATCCCCTCAGCAATTTCTTTTGCAGCAGCTTGGGTGTTTCCCGAAAGCGAATAAAAGACAACTGCTTTTTTTCATCATTCTTCCTCTTACTCATCTTCTTTATGGTACAAAGTAGGATTTCCATCTTGATCAATTAATGGTGTCAATCCACCCGCATAACCACATTGATGAAACAAGTATTGCACACCTGTTTCTTTATCCACCAAGATTTCGGTAGTACTTAGCTTCCCTTGCGAATAAATCACTTCAAATCTCTGTTCTTTTGCCATCTTCTTTCCTCCTGTACGTATAACGATTTGGTCTTTGTATCATTTCTTTTATCTTTTCTCATTCCACTTACCAAATCAACACTTCTAAACTCATCATACAGGAAAAAAATCTGGGAATCGACGCAAAGCTACAAAGAAAAAAGCCGATTCCCTCTTCTAAAAGGATATCAGCTTATACCTATCCCATCCTATATAGGATAGGTTTATTTATAATACCCAGGATACGAAATCTTTGGCATCCGCAAATCTTTGAAAATAAACTTGGGCTTTTTCTAACAAGGCCAAAAGATCAATATCCTTTTCAAAACAATACAAGACAAGCAAAACATTTTTTGTATGTTCTTTTACCATAGCCCGAATTGAATCTGACATAGAACTACCAAAGATTCCTTCCTCATCCGCAAGAACCAGCATGTTTTCCATATCTAGAAAATCTTTACCAATTCCCGTATATCCTTCCCCTTTTTCAGCTTTTCTAAAGGTGATGGTACCATGAATCTGATCCAAATCATACGAGCCAACCGACAACCCACTCTCAATTGAAAGCAAGTTATTTACATCTACCACAGAATTAATCGTATAAAGTGCATCTCCTCTACGAACTCTTCGTAAAAGAGCCTCAGAAGAAACTCTATATCTTCCCGGATTCCTTCCGAAAGCTTTATAGGCAGCCCGGCTTCCTTTAACACCAGGAATCTCATTCCACTGTTTTCCTTCGATTGTTTTTTGTACTTGGGATAGTACCGTATGATTCATACGTTCCCAAAAGTTCTTATCCGATTCTTTTACATCCGCTTGAAACTGAAGTAGTCCTAAGCGAATATCTGGATATACAGAATTAAGTTGATCATCGATTTTGATTTTCATTTCTATCCCACTTTCATTACCAACAAGTTTTCTTATCTACTTGTCCTAATTTACCCATCATTTTCAAAGATATGATTCGGATATAAACCTAATCCATTAGACATAAGAAATATCTATAAAGCTCATTTCTCAACAAGCCACTGCATTTCGCTTATTGATTTTTTTATTTCAACCTCATTCTTTTTGAATACTCCGTTTTATCCTTATCTGTTATTTCTCGAATTACCTTACACGGATTGCCAACAGCGATCACATTTGACGGAATGTCTTTCGTTACGATACTACCTGTTCCAATAATAGTGTTATCTCCTATTGTGACCCCTGCAAGAACTTTTACATCTCCGCCAAGCCATACATTTTTACCAATATGGATTGGCTTACCATAACAACCTCCGTTGATTCTTTCTTGTGCATCAGTTGAGTGATTAACCGGATACAAACCAATATTCGGTCCAAACAATGTATGTGAACCAATAGTCACCTCGGCACAATCAAGAATTATGCAACCAAAATTGATATACACATCATCTTCAATCGTAATGTTTTTTCCGAATTCACATTTGAAATCTGGCTCTATCCAAACATTTTTTCCAATCTGCTTAAATAACTGCTGTAAAATTTTATTACGCAATTCTCCCTCATCATCATTGGTCTTATTATATGCTTTAAACAGTTTCTTTGCGGCAACTCTTCGTTCAAACAAATCTTCGTCAAAATCATTATATATAAGCCCTTGCTGCAATCTTTCCCACTCTGTCATTTATCTTGTTCCTCTTTATAAATCCTCAATTTAAGGTTCCATCACAGATGGCTTTTCCCCTATCTAGTATAGCATTACGCTTTTATCTTCTTATTTTATTTATCACTTAATAATGGCAGAGAGTTTTTCTCCACATACAACACCCAATATACATCCCATACAGCTCAACAAGACATAGAGTCCGCCTAAGAAGTATTGTTTATCCATGAATAAATTACAGGCTTCTAGAGAAAAAGTAGAAAAGGTCGTAAAGCCACCACATACACCCGTCTTCCAAAATAAAACCGAATGATCCGATACACTACGCGTATTGGCAATTCCAACAATAAAACCAATTAAAACTGCCCCGATAATATTCGTAATTAATGTAAGTAGCGGAAACTCTGTTTTCACTGGAAACAAACTAATCGCATATCGCGCCATAGCTCCCATAGCGCCTCCCATTGCCACAAACAAGAATCCCATTATTTTTCCTTCTTTCATTTTTTAAAAATGGGCAATTTCTATTGAAATCACCCACTTTAGTTTCGCTTTTTTTTAATACAATTTTGCCCCAGCTGGAATATGGTTATCGACCATTAAGAGATGAAGTTTTTCTTTGCCTTCTTCTTCATGGATTGCACTTAATAACATTCCACAAGAATCAATACCCATCATAGCGCGAGGTGGAAGGTTTGTGATCGCAATTAATGTCTTTCCAACCAATTCTTCTGGTTCATAATATGCATGAATACCAGAAAGAATCGTACGATCCGTACCGGTTCCATCATCTAGGGTAAATTGTAACAATTTCTTAGATTTAGGAACAGCTACACATTCTTTAACCTTTACCGCACGGAAATCGGACTTGCTGAAAGTATCAAAATCCACAAATTCTTCAAATAAAGGTTCTACTTTAACTTTAGAGAAATCAATCTTCTCTTCTTCTACTTTTGGTGTTTCCACTTTTGTAGATCCTTCATTTTTCTTCTTTCCATCCCCAATCGTCTTCATGGTCGGGAACAACAATACTTCACGAATGGTATGTTGATCTGTTAATAACATGACAAAGCGGTCAATACCTAAACCAACACCACCTGTAGGAGGCATACCATATTCCAAAGCTTCTACATAGTCTGTATCTACTTCGTTGGCTTCGTCATCACCTAATTCACGTAATTCCAATTGTTTTTCAAAACGTTCTCTTTGATCAATTGGATCGTTCAATTCTGAGAACGCATTCGCATATTCATGGCCACAAATGAACAATTCATAACGATCGGTAAAACGAGGATCTTCCGCATTTTTCTTAGCCAATGGACTGATTTCAATTGGATATTCATATACAAAAGTTGGTTGTTCAATCGTTTCTTCTACATATTTTTCAAAGAATAAGGAAATAATATGACCTACAGAATTATGTTTCTTTTCTAATTCAATATCATGTTCTTTGGCCAAAGCACAAGCCTTTTCAAAAGTCATATCTGCTTTAAAATCAATACCCGTCTTTTCTTTGATGGCATCACACATAGTGACACGTTTGAAAGGTTGTCCAAAATGCAATTCTGTACCTTGATATGTAACATCCGTTGTACCTAATACTTTCATTGATACCGATTTAAATAAACCTTCAATCAAATCCATCATGCCATGTAAATCACTATAGGCAACATAAGCTTCAACCGTTGTGAATTCAGGGTTATGTGTTGCATCCATTCCTTCATTACGGAATAAACGACCAATTTCATATACCCCTTCTAAACCACCAACAATCAAACGCTTCAAAGGAAGTTCGGTTGCGATACGCAAATAGAAATCTTTATTCAAGGCATTATGATGCGTAACGAAAGGACGTGCTGCTGCTCCACCTAAAATAGGTTGAAGAACCGGTGTTTCCACTTCCATCAAACCTTGTCCATCTAAATATTCTTGCACGGCACGAATAATCTTTGGCCGTGTTAAAGCGACTTTTTTAGCTTCAGGATTCATAATTAAATCGACATAACGACGACGGAAACGTTCTTCTGTATCAGTTAAACCATGGAATTTTTCTGGTAAAGGACGAAGTGCTTTCGATAAGTGTGTATATTGCATAGCACGAATCGACAATTGTCCATGATCGGTTTTCATGACCAAGCCTTCAATTCCAACAATATCTCCAATGTCATTCTTCTTGAAGATTTCGTATTGTTCTTCGCCTAAAACATCTTTACGGCAATAGATTTGAATATCTCCACTAACATCTTGAACATTCATAAATCCAGCTTTACCTTGACGACGTTTACGCATAATACGTCCAGCAATCGTTACATGAACTTCTTTTTCTTCCAATTCTTCTTTTGAGAATCCATCGTATTTAGCTACGATTTCTCCACATTTGGCATCTCTTTTAAAAGCATGTCCAAAGGGATCAATTCCCATATCCATCAAGTCTTTCATCTTATCGCGACGTACTTGTTCTTGTTGCGTTAATTTTTGTTTCATCCTTTTCTCCTTCTCTTTCATAAAAAAACACGAACACAGCCCCAAGGGACGAAATGTTCGTGGTACCACCCTATTTTATTCTCAGCTTTCGCTGAAAACCTCATTATCCTTTAATGCAGGATCTACAAACAGCTCCAAGTTTTTATTCCTAAATTGTTTTACACCTGATTTGCACCAACCATCAGTTCTCTTTTGTAAACCAATAAAGTACTCGTCTCTTCACAGCCTTAACGTCGTTATCTTATCCAATTACAAGCAGTTTGTCAATTCCTTTAATAGGATTGGTCCAGGTCGCAAAATACTAAGTTTGTCTTGGGTACAATCCACGATTGTACTTGCCTCCAACTGTTTACATTCTCCTTGAATAATTCCATCGATATTTGGTAAATTATCCATCGCTTCTTGATACGAAACTGCCGCTGGTTTTCCGGAAACATTGGCACTACTTACTAACAATGGTTTGCCAAGCTTTTCAATGACCGCCAACACAAAAGGTTCATCTGGAATACGAACCGCCACGGTCTTTTTCCCATTGGTGTACGCTAGATCTAAAGTCTCACTAACTGGTAACACCAAGGTTAACGGACCTGGTAAAAAAGTCTGCACCAGCTTTTCGGTTCTGGCATCCACTTTGGCAATCTGTTTCATCTGTTCTAAATTGCTGACCATCATCGGAATCGGTTTGGTTTCCGGACGATGTTTGGCATGTTTTAAATGGTCAAGGTCGGCTAAATCACCATATAAAACCCCCACACCATAAACCGTATCCGTTGGTAAGGCCAATACTTTATGCGCCTGAAAGGCATCAACAACTTGATCAAGTTGATCTTGGGTATACATCTTCATAATCTTCATCTCCTTTCCCTAGTATACGCCTTTTATGTTAAGATATTTGCAGAAAAGAGAGGAAATCTATGTTTGATTCAACCATAGCTGTGATTTCCACAGCTTTAAGTCAAGGCGCTATCTCCATTGTCCGAGTATCTGGTGATCAAGCCATTGAAATCGTACAAAAAATCTTCAGTCGAGATATTCGCCATGTTCCCAGTCATACCATTCACTATGGCTATATCTTAGACGATGACAAAGAAGTCGTAGATGAAGTTTTGGTTTCTGTATTCCGTGGACCCAAAACATATACCACCGAAGATATTGTCGAAATCAACTGCCATGGAGGCGTATATATCACCCGCAAAATTTTATCTTTAGTTTTAAGCCATGGCGCCACAATGGCAAAACCCGGAGAATTCACCCAACGAGCCTTCTATCATGGACGCATTGACTTATCCCAGGCCGAAGCTGTAGAAGATATGATTGAAGCCAGCAATGATACGGCCTCTCACATGGCCATTCAAGGAATTCAGGGCAGCGTAAAAAAACTCTTAGAACCTTTGATTGAAGACATTTTAAATATCATTGCCCAAATTGAAGTCAATATAGATTATCCCGAGTACGAAGATGTCGAACAATTAACGACGGAAGAACTCTTACCTATGACCAAACAATGGCTAACAAAACTCGATAAGATCTTAAGTCGAGCACAATGCGGACAATTGGCCAAAAAAGGGATTGATACCGTATTAATTGGCCGCCCCAATGTAGGCAAAAGCTCTTTACTCAATGCCCTGCTCGAAGAAGATAAAGCCATTGTGACCGATATTGCCGGTACCACCCGTGATTTAGTCGAAGGGCAAATTCACATTGGTCCTGCCCAGTTCAATTTAATCGATACCGCAGGCTTGCGAAAATCAAGCGATGCCATTGAACAAATCGGTATTGAAAAAACCCAGGAAAAATTAGCCCAGGCCCAACTTGTCTTATTGATTTTAGACGGTTCCCAACCTTTAACGAAAGAAGATGAAGATCTTTTAGAACAAACCAAAGATAAAAATCGTTTGATCATCTACAATAAAAAAGATGTCAAATCCGAAAAACATCCCGATGGCATCTGGATCAGTGCGCAAAACAAAGAGATTGATGCCCTATTAGAAGCCATGAAAGATCTCTATCAACAAGATGTTCTAACCGAACAACCCCTGTTATCCAATGAACGTCAAATTGGTCTTTTAAATCAAGCCAAACAAGATATGCTGCAAGCCAAAGAAGCTATGGAACAAGGCGTAGAACCAGATCTTGTAGAAATTGATATCCAAGCCGCCCATGATCATTTAAAAGAAATTCTTGGCGAAGTACATCGCGAAGATTTACTTGATACGCTGTTCTCGAAATTCTGCTTGGGAAAATAAGGAGGAAGTTATGACACAACTTGAAAACAATATTCAAAAATACTATACCCAAGGGTATAATTGCTCGGAGACTTTACTTCGTGCCTGTAATGAAACCTATCAATTAGAAATCAATGAAGAAGACTTGCGCTGTATGGCCGGATTTGGTGGTGGTATGTTTATCGGTAGTACCTGCGGAGCCTTAGTTGGCTGTATTGCCGCCCTATCTAAAATGGTCTGCCCAACCAAAGCCCATGATATGACACCAACCTTACGGCCTTTGATTGTCCAACTCAACCAAAACTTCAAAGCCCAGCTTGGAGCGCTAGACTGTGCTCATGTAAAGCCTGTCTATCATGACAAAGAAAAAGGCTGTTTAATCACTTGTTTACGAGCCGGAAAAGCTTTTGAAAAAACCTTAATAGACGCAAAAATAGGATCAGAAAACTGATCCTATTTTCTTACTCTTTGAATTTTTTCATAAATGGCTTGAGCCAGTTTCGCATGATTTTCTTCATCCAAGTGAATTGCATCCAAGCTTCCTGCCTGTGCATATTGACTGGCATCCATAAAATCTACTTGATACGTATCGCAAACCTTTCTGATCTCTTGGGCTAAATACTTCGATTGTTCCATACTATGGGCATCAAAATCGCCATAAACCTTTTCAATCTCTAAAAGCGAATCGCCTAATAGGATCGGAGAAATCATCAAAATCTTGGGAACCGAATAATTGTAGTAATATGGATTTTGAATCTCACGAATAAAGTTTCGTGCTCCCTTGGCAATGCCTGAGGCACTCGCATGGAAAATCGTTTTTAAGTCATTGGTACCTAACATCACTAAAACTAAATCAATCGGATCTTGGCTACGCAAAATCGAAGGCAAAGCATCTAGACCACATCGCTCTTTACAAAACGGATCCACAAACGCAAATGTACGTCCGTTTAGTCCTTCTTCAATAATTTCATCATCGGGACAATACGCTTGTAACAAGCGCGTCCAACGCTTTTCAAAGCGCAATTGATTTGCCGGGTTAAAACCCCAAGTATTTGAATCTCCAATACATAAAATTCGCATAATTACACCTCTATTACTTTCTTTACTTCACGAATCATTTTTCGTTCTTGTTCATTTAAAGGATTGGTCACAAAGACATCGACATCCCGAAACTTGCCAATATTGTAGGCCGCTTTCTTTTCAAACTTTGAGCGATCCCCTACCACAATATTCTTTTTAGAATGGGCCATGATATGTTCTTTAATAGAAATTTCATTAAAGGCTAGCGCCGTAAAACTATCCGCACCTACCAGACCATCCGTTCCCATTAAAGCCACATCAAATTGTATTCGATCAATGACATCAATACAAAAATGTCCATGGGTTCGTAAACCAACATTGGATACTTGACCGCCACAAAAGATTACCGGATAGCCTAACAACCCTGCTTCATAGGCCAAAGGAATCCCATTGGTTACAATCGTTACATTCTTAAAGGATAAGGCTGGTAAGCCCAATAGAATCGTACTCCCGGAATCAAGGAAAACCGTTTGATTATCTTCGATTTCTTCCATAGCCCGCATGGCCGCACGTCTTTTATCATCAAGATTTTCCTGCTCCCGCATTTGTACTGGCACTTCTTCTAAAGTCGATAAAGGTCGGGCAAAACCATGTTCACGAATCACTCTTCTTTGATCTTCCATATTGGTTAGGTCGCTGCGTATCGTCTCTGGGGTAACCAATAAACGCTGAGCCAGTTCTTTAACACTCACACGTCCTTCATCTAGTAGAATATGATAAATTTTAGATTGTCTTTCATCTTTTTTATTTGCCATCTTACACCTCAATAATTTCGGGAATCATTTTCAGTTTTTCCCTTTGTTCCGGACGTAAAGCACATGTCACTAAACAGTCAATTTCTTTAAAAGAAGCAAAATTAAAGGAAGCGCTGGATTCAAACTTGGTTTGATCCATCATCACAATATTTCGCTTGCTGCGGGATAAAACCACCCGCTTGATACCTACTTCATTAAACGCCAAGGTCGTAAAGTTTTTTGCACAATCGATGCCATCACAACCAAGAATCGCACAATCAATGGTTAAATCGCGTAAGATTTCACTACTGATGACACCATACGTTCGTAAGCCAACATTGGATAGAGCTCCGCTGCAAACCATTACCTGAAAGCCCAGTAAACCGGCTTCATACGCTAAAGGAATGTTATTGGTCACAATGGTAATATTCGCATTTCGGGCTAAGGCCGGTAACCCTAGCACACTAGTACTTCCGGCATCTAGAAAAACGGTTTGATTGGGTTTGACTTCGTGTAGGGCCCGAAAGCCGATTCTACGTTTTTCTTGGAGGTTTTCCATTTCCCGCATGCGAAAGGGAACTTCGGCAACACTGGAAATTGGGCGGGCATAACCATGTTCCCGAATGATTTTTCGCTGGTTGACCATATCCGATAAGTCACTGCGCACCGTTTCGGGAGTCACTTGTAGTTGCATAGCCAAATCACGAACTTTGGTTTTTCCTTGATTCAAAAGAATCCGATACAATTCAGCTTGGCGCTGTTCTTTTTTTCTTTCCATACTTTGTATTTTAACAAAAAAAAGAAGGAAATGTTTCCTTCTTTTACTTCAAAACAAAGTTTTATTCTTTTTCATCCCAAAAATCAACTGGTTCATAATCCTGCAATTGGGCTAATAGGCCAGCTTGGGACAATTTGGTCTGAATATGGTCCAAGGTTTTCTGATCTTTTGCGGAAACCGTATGATAATGGTATCCCGACGTCACATTTAAGAGCAGTGAAGAATTTCCCAATTCAATCTCTTTTAAATATGCCTCAACATCCAAACGTGAAGCAATATCTAAGTTTGCTCGCAAAACCCCATAGACTCTATGATAGACAAAGACATCTTCCAGCTTTCCTCCACAGTCAACAATCAAGTTCATCTCTTGACGCGCTTGGTCTTGGGTATGGTGGACTTTAAAGACCCGTGTGGTTTCATTTTCTTTTAAGAGTAAATACCCCTTATTGGTAGAAAGAATGGAAATATCTCCTGCCCGCAATAAAGCCATATCAGTTACAACAACTTGGCGGGATACTCCCAATTGTTTAGCTAAAGCGGTCCCGGATACAGGTTGTACGGATTTTTCTAAAATAGATACAATTTTCGCTCTTCTCTCTTTTCCCGTCAATGAAAGTCCCTCCTTAGATCGCATGTAAGTTTTTTAAGGATAAATCTAAAATTTTAGCCGAATGTGTTAGGGCACCACTTGAAATATAGTTCACCTTTAAATCTTTAATTCGTTCAATGTTTTCTTTTGTGACATTTCCCGAAATTTCAATTTCAGCCCGACCATCGATCCAATCAATGGCTTCTTTCATCTGGTCATGATTCATATTATCCAACATGATGATATCAGCCCCAGCACTAACGGCTTCTTTTACCATCGTAAGATTTTCAACTTCCACTTCGATTTTACGTACAAAAGGTGCATAGGCCTTAGCCATTTCAATTGCTTCCTTTACACCACCAGCCGCAGCAATATGGTTATCTTTTAACATCACACCATCACTTAAGTTATAACGGTGATTATGTCCTCCACCAATACGTACCGCATATTTTTCAAAGATACGCATGTTCGGCGTTGTCTTGCGAGTATCCAATAGCCAGATGGATGTGCCTTCCAATAGCTGGGCCATTTGATGCGTATAAGTTGCGATACCACTCATTCTCTGCAAGTAATTCAAAGCCGTTCTTTCACCAGATAAAAGAATGCGGATATCCCCTTTGATTTCCCCAATTTTTTCACCAACATGAATTCTGTCTCCATCATGGAAGAAAAAAGTGGTTTGTACGGATGCGTCCAGTAAAGTAAAGACTCTTTCAAAGACTTGTAGACCGCAGAGAATACCATCTTCTTTACAAATCAAATCCACACAACCCAGAGTTGCACAAGGCATAACACAGTTGGTAGATACATCTTCGCTATTGATATCCTCTTGTAGGGCTTGACGAATCAAGGGATCCACTTGAAGATGTAAAGTTGTCAAATCAAACATTTTCGTTCTCCTTTTTCGAATCAGCTTTCTTTATTTCGGTTTGGACAAGTTGGCGATATTGTTGCGACAGACTCTTCGAATCTGCATATTTAGAAACATCGGGTTTTTCGATTGTGATAAAATCTTGTGCCTTCCAATCGCTATCCATTAAATCTTTGGCTGCTCGTTTGGCAAAGACAAGAGATTCTAGGAGCGAATTACTTGCCAAACGGTTTTTACCATGTACCCCATTGCAGGCTGTTTCTCCAATCGCATATAAGTGTTCCATCGATGTTTTTGATTCCTTATTGACATCGATACCACCCATAAAATAGTGTTGGGCAGGAACAACGGGAATCGGTTCATTTTCCGGATCATAGCCCATCTTGTGGCAATGTTCAACAATATGGGGGAAGTGTTTAACGAGTTCTTCATGGCCAATCGGACGTAGATCTTCCCAGACATGCGTCGTATGATCTTTTTCCATTTGGGCATAAATGGCTTTGGTGACAACATCTCTAGGTAAAAGTTCATTGACAAAACGATGCATATTTTTATCCAGTAACAAAGCCCCTTCGCCACGTACACTTTCACTAATTAAAAACGAACGATCTTTTTCATCTGGAGAATAGAACGTCGTAGGATGAATTTGTACATAATTCACATTCTTTAAAGCAATCTTATGTTGCACCGCTAGAGCAATACCATCTCCTGTTAAATGACGATAGTTCGTCGAGTGACGATAAACACCACCAATACCACCAGTAGCCAACATCGTATACTTGGCTTGAATCATATCAATGCTGCCATCTGCTTTCCGAATTACACCACCATAACAGGTGTTATCTTTTTCGATTAAGTCCACTAAGGTTGTATATTCCAGTAACTTCACATTCTTTAATTGACGTACTTTAGCTAGTAAATGTTTCGTAATTTCTTTTCCTGTTTCATCTTCATGGAATAAAATTCGTTTTTGTGAATGGGCTCCTTCGCGGGTATAATCCAGTTTCCCATTTTCATCTTTATGGAAGTCTACGCCATAAGAAATTAAATCCTGAATGACATTCTGACTCGAACGAATCATAATATCAACGGATTGTTTATCATTTTCGTAATGACCAGCTTTTAAGGTATCTTCAAAATATGCCTGGTAATCTGACTCATCTTTTAATACACAAATTCCTCCTTGTGCTAAGAAGGAATCACTATCTTCTGCCTTTGATTTTGTAAGGATGGTAATATCTAAATCTTCATCCAATTGTAAGGCTGCATACAGACCCGAGCAGCCACATCCTACGATTAAAACGTCTGTTTTCATATCTCCATCTTCTTTCCGACGCTTGGCATTATAGCATCTGTCAAGTTTGTTGTAAAGACAGTATATTGACAACTGTCTTGTCACCTATTATAATGAGACGCGAACTTGAGGTGAAGTTATGAATATTAAAGAAATGCAAGAAGAAATTCTACGTCTAAAGAAAGAAAAAGACATCTTGATTCTAGCCCATGCCTACCAAAGCCAAGATATCTTAGAAATAGCCGATTATACCGGAGATTCTTTTGGATTAAGTCTCCAAGCCCAAAAAGCTCCTAATAAAAATGTGCTTATGTGTGGCGTTCGTTTTATGGCAGATACCGTGAAAGTCTTATCGCCAGAAAAACATGTCTATTTAGCCAATCGCAATGCCGGTTGTCCTATGGCCCAACAAATGACCAAAGAAGATGTCCAAATGTTAAAAGAAAAATATCCGGAATACGCCGTTGTTGCCTATATCAATACGACAACTGAATTAAAAACAGTCGTTGATAATATTGTCACATCTTCCAGCGCCGTCCATATTCTAAAAAATATGCCCGAAAAATATATTCTCTTTATTCCTGATCCAAACTTAGGATCTTGGGTCGCAAAACAATGCCCAGAAAAGAATATCAAAACCTTCCAGGGTGGTTGTCCAAGTCATTTACGCATCACCAAAAAAGATGTGGAAAAAGCTCGGGCCCAACACCCAGAGGCAGAAATTTTAGTCCATCCTGAATGCCGTAAAGAAGTAACCGAACTTGCCGATTATGCTGGCTCGACTACAGGTATCATGAAATATGCCCAGGAAAGTTCGGCGAAAGAATTTGTGATTGGAACAGAAAACAGCATTGTCCAACATCTCCAATTTGCCTGCCCAGATAAAAAGTTCTATCCATTAAGCATCGAATGTGTCTGCCACAATATGAAAGCTACGACCTTAGTCGATGTATACAATATGGTTTCTGGAAAAGACCAGGAAGAAATCATATTAGATCCTGCCTTGATGGATTCTGCATGGCATGCGATTGAACGCATGATTGAATCTGGAAAATAAAAAAACGTCTTGTATCAATTTGATACTGTACTGAGCCCCAAATTTTGGACAAAAGTTAAATAGATTTTAAGGCTTGAATTC
>OIWK01000716.1_pt1 | contig 34895 bp, 28 predicted proteins | sample 1587401 | NCBI WGS metagenome assembly OIWK01 (sample SAMEA3888911, study PRJEB22519) | human gut metagenome | biome: human gut; feature: human-associated habitat; material: faeces | place: Denmark | collected 2009 | reverse complement strand
TGTTGCTTGACCCGGAGATCATCCTTTTGGATGAACCGACAAAGGGGCTGGATGGATTTTATAAGAAGAAACTGGCACAGATCCTGAAAGGGCTGACGGCGGAAGGGAAGACGATCCTGATGGTTTCCCACGACATTGAATTCTGTGCGGAATACGGGGATACCTGTGCCCTGTTCTTCCATGGAAGTGTGGTGACGAGCGCACCGGCACGGGAGTTTTTCGCAGGGAACAGTTTTTATACTACGGCTGCCAACCGGATGGCGCGCAAATGGTATCCGGACGCAGTGACAGCAAAGGATGTGATCGAACGATGCAGAGAATAAAACGGCTGGAAGCCAGTGACAGCAGCCAGGCGAGAGGCATGGACACCCAGGCGATGCTGTCGGTGCTTGCGATGGTGGCAGAACTGATTGCAATGCTCGGATTCCGCTGGGTATCCGTACCGGATCTTCGTTACAGCCCCTATGCACAGGCAGGGATGCTGTGGAAGCTGGAAGAGACAGCAAAAGGGATCGCCTGGAACTACCAGGTGCCGGAGGCGATGACCCGGGCGGCAGACCAGGCCGCCGGGTATCTGCGGATCGGGATGGCGGTGAGTGTGATCCTTGGTCTGTGCTTCATCCTGCAGGCGTTCCGGGTCAAAGTGAAAGCAAAAAGGCTTGGAAGACTCGCCTTTTTATGGAATACGGGGATGACGGCGGCTGTCCTGTGGTGGGCGACCGATACCAATATGGCACTGAACCTTTTGGAGGGGCGTGGGAACAATTTTATGAACCTGACGATCTACAGCCATGTGCAGCTGACCGCAGCGGCCTACCTGCAGATCGTGCTGGCGCTTCTGATCGTCCCGTTTCTGGGGAAACTTCTGGATACCCGGAAGGAGTATGCAGCGGAATATTACCAGACAAGAATCGAGACGAAAGATACGGGGATCGGGAAGCGGACGATTCTTGCCTTTGTCCTGATCCTGACCGCGATCCCGGCAGTGATCTTTTTCGGGATCTTTTTCTTGAACGACCGGAGCGATTATTTTATCTCGATGTGTATCATCATCCTGTCCATGCTGCCATTTTTCCTGGTCTTTGAAAACCGGAGACCGCAGGCGCGGGAAGTGGTGGTGATCGCGGTGATGGCTGCCCTTGCGGTGGCAGGAAGGGCTGCGTTCTTTATGCTGCCCCAGTTTAAACCGACGGCGGCGATCGTCATTATCGCAGGGGTCGGGCTTGGCGCGGAAGCGGGATTCCTGACCGGCGCGCTGGCGGGATTTGTCTCAAACTTTTTCTTTGGACAGGGACCATGGACACCCTGGCAGATGTTTGCGTTCGGGATCGTGGGATTCCTGGGCGGGCTGATCTTTCGAAGAAAACGGGGAAAATGGAAACATTTCCGTGTATGGCTTTGTATCTACGGCGGGCTGTCGGTACTGATTATCTATGGATTCTTGCTGGATACAGCATCCGTCTTTATGGGAATGGGCGGAATCAATAAGGCTGCGTTTTTAGCGATGTATGCAAGCGGCTTCCCGATGAACGTGATCCACGGGAGTGCCACGGTGATCTTTTTAGCCGTGCTGGGGGAACCGATGCTTGCAAAACTGGAACGCATCCGGAAAAAATATGGAATACTGGAGCCGTAGGCTTTGGTATGGATTGCGGAGGAAATAACTACTTTATGTGTAACTATGAAAACAAAAACGAGGACCGGAGGGTACTGACACAGAGAAATGCAGCGAGATACGGGAAAGAGGAAACCGTAAGGATCCCTGCATATTATCAGATGATCGGTGTGAATGCCTTCCAGTCCAATATAAAAATGAAGAACCTGTTACTGCCAAACGGGCTGCAGGAGATCGGAACCAATGCATTCTGGTGCAGTAAGACGCTTCGGGAAGTAGCTTTGCCACACAGCATCTACCGGGTGGGAAACGGCTGTTTTGCGGAGTGTCCCTCCCTTCGTGTCGCGTATCTGTCAAATGGTCAGGAAGAAATTTCAGAGGATCTGTTCCGGGCTGACCGGCGGCTGCAAAAGGTTCTTTTTACCAGGGACAGTGAAATAAAAAGGATCAGAAAAAAGGCATTTTATGAATGTACGACACTGGCAGGCATCTTACTGCCGTCGAAAGTGGAAACAATTGAAGACCGGGCATTTTATAAATGCAAGGAACTAAAGAATGTCCGTTTTCCCAAAGGCCTGAAAAAGATTGGAAAGGAAGCCTTTTACTTTTGTGGTCTGGAAAGCCTGGAACTGCCGGATACGGTAGAGATACTGGATGAGAAAGCATTTTTTAAATGCATGTACCTGACAAAAGTAACACTTCCGGAGAGCATCCGGAGGATCGAAAAATGGGTCTTCCATGGATGTGCCCGCCTGCAGGTGCTGGAGATCCGGCATGATCCGGAATACATCGGTGAGTGGATTATTAATAAAGCCGCGCGGATCCGTTGCTACCGGGGATCGAAGGTAGATGCGTACTGCCAGGAGTCAGGCTTTACCGTGGAATATATAGAATAACAGCGTATAGGGAAAATTACAGTGAATACTACCAACAGACAGATAAAAAAACCAACAGTTTTTACACAAAGAATGGCCGCAAAGTACACGAAAGCGAAAGAGGGCGTGATCCCGGCGGGATATAAAGCCATTGGTGCAGAAGCATTTCAAAAGAACGGAATCGACAATATAAAGTTTCCGGCAGGGTTAAAAGAGATCGGAAAAATGCTTTTCGATTCAGCCGAAATATCAAAACTGTGGAACTTCCAAACAGTATCCTCCGGCTTGGAAACGGCTGCTTTGCGGACTGCCAGAATCTTCGATCCGTTACGCTTTCCGATCGTTTGGAAACAATTCCGGAAAAAGCGTTTTATGCAGATCGGATGTTAAAAAACGTGCAGTTTACAGAGAAAAGCCAGGTCAAAAAGATTCAAAAGTGTGCTTTTTATGAGTGCGCTAAATTAGATCAAATCCAGCTTCCTCAAGGAGTAAAAGAAATTGAAGAACAGGCTTTTACCGTTGCAAAAATTTGAAAACGATCTGTTTTCCCAAAGGGTTAAAAGTAATTGGCATGAATGCATTTTATTTTTGCGGCATGGAAAAACTGGAACTGCCGGACACCTTGGAAACAATTGATGTAAAAACATTTTTTAAATGTACCCAGTTAAAGGAAGTGAAGATTCCTGTAAGCGTCAGGAGTATCGAACGAGGAGCTTTTCATGGCTGCAACCGTTTGAAAATACTAGAATTCCGGCATGATCCGGATTTTATCGGTGAAGAACTTATCAATAAGTCAACACGGATCCGCTGCTACCAGGGATCCAAAGTAGATGCCTACTGCCAGGAACATGACTATATAACAGAGTATATCGAATAAGGAAAGAGTGTGGAGGAACATACAAGTGATAGATGTAGCAAAATCCAAAAAGAGACAGCCAGGGGAACTCCTGACAAAGAGTGATGCGATGAGATACGCAAGGGCAAGAACAGTAAGAATCCCGCAAACTTGTAAAGAAATTGAGGAAGAAGCATTTTTGTCCAATGGAAAAATGATAACGCTGCTGTTACCAAATGGTCTCGAACAAATTGGGGACAATGCGTTTCGACGGAACCGTTTACTGAGGGAAGTCGCACTTCCGCACAGTATCTGTAAGGTAGGAAGTGGGTGCTTTTCCGAATGTGAGGTGCTTGAAGCAGCCTATTTGTCAAAACAGTTGAAAGTAATTCCGGAAAATATGTTTCGCTCGGACCGGCATCTGAAGAAGGTGCTTTTTACCAAAGACAGTCAGCTGGAAACCATTGAAGGCTTTGCTTTTTATGAGTGCAACGCGCTGGAAACGATCCTGCTGCCAGCCGGAGTCCGAGAAGTGGGGGACAAGGCATTTTATCATTGTAAAAACCTGAAAACAGTCCGATTTCCGAAAGGACTGAAACGGATAGGCAGGGAAGCATTTCATTTCTGCAAATTAGAACAGCTGGATCTTCCGGATACACTGGAAGAAATTGATAAAAAAGCATTCTTTTGCTGCAAGGAACTGATAAAAGTGGTCATTCCGGAAAGCGTACGAAAGATTGGAGCCGAGGTTTTCCATGGCATAGCAAAACTGGAAGTCATTGAGATTCGTCATGATCCGGAAGAAATCGGAGAAGATATTGTCAATAAACCGGTTCGGATCCGCTGTTACCAGGGATCCAAAGTAGATGCATATTGTCAGGAGCATGGTTACACGGTAGAATATATAGAAAAACAGTAATTGTAAAGGTACAAAGCAGTTACGAAAAAGAACAGAAAACATGTGAAGTGAGGAACCAGAAATGAAGTATCAGATGAATTTTACCACATCCCTGGACGATGTGACCCGTTTTACATCGGCAGAAGATTTACGGCAGTTTTATAAGGAACATGGCTGCAACGGACTGGAAGTGATGCCACTGCCATATTCTACATGGGAAGCACCGGATGCGTATCAGGAGGCCAGTGTGTGTCCACTGATACAACCGGACATGGTAACGGGTGTTCACTGCTGTTGCCTTCAGGACTGGATGAATCAGAACAAAGAGGAACTGATCACTCACTACCGGAAAGATCTGGACTATGCAACGCGTATGGGTGCAGAATATGTGGTCTTTCATGTGGTACAGGTAGACGGGGAAGAAAGTTTCACCTATCAGATGAAACACACGAACCGAGAAGTGATTGATGCCGCTGCATCTTTCATTAATGAACTTCTGGACGGGCAGACCTATCATTTCTGGTTCCTCATGGAAAACCTGTGGTGGCCGGGTCTGACCTTCGAGAATCCGGAAGATGCCCGGGCACTGCTTAAACAGGTACATTACGAAAAGAAAGGCTTTATGCTGGATACAGGACACTACCTGCATACAAATCTGGATCTTCACGATCAGGATGCGGCCGTGGCCTGCCTGCATCAGATGCTTGACAATCACAAAGACCTGATCCCTTACATCAAAGGCATTCACCTGCAGGAATCCCTGACCGGGGAGTATGTGAAACAATGGCTGGCAGATGCTCCACACGAACTGCCTGAAGATCCGGCAGAGAGCTTCCGGGTGGTCTATGAGCATATCTTTCAGCTCGACCGCCACGAACCGTTTACGGCTGCCGGGGTAAAGGGGCTGGTAGAACGGATCGATCCGCTGTATGTGACGTATGAGTATATCACTCGGAGTAGGGAAGAACTGGCGGAGTATCTGGAACGGGGACGGCTGGAGAATATATAAAAAAATATCCCGCCCAAATCATCCAATAGTGCGAACACCTGGAATCAGTGGTGGGATATAATTATTAGCTTTTGTAGATTATACCATCATGTATAGTGCGAACACCACAATCAAGTACATACACAGTATATCCAAAGAAGATACATTTTTCAACTAATAAGAAAAAAATTATAAGAATATATCAATTTATAGCTACCTTCAAACTTATGCAAGATAAAATTGCAAAGTTTGAAGGCCTTTTTATTGTGGATTGGAATCTGTATTCGCTAATTTGTATGATTTCACGTATTTCAACCATATCTCCTTTAAAAGATATCTGTAAAATTTTGGAAATATGCAAAATGTGGAGCTTCTGAAAACACGCTACAATAGAGGAAAAGGAGGAACGAAAAAGATGTGTGTTGTTTTATCAAATATCAATATAAAGGGCGGTATCGGAAAAACGATTGGAAACGCAACTATGGCAGAAATACTGGCGAAATGCGGAAAGAGGGTGCTTCTGGTGGATAATGATCCGCAATGTAACATGACCGGGCTTTTCGGGATGATGACAGATGAGGAACGTTATACGATCAAAGACCTGTATATGTGTCCGCAGGAAAGACTTCCGGAATATGCCAGACAAATGGTTTATCCGACGAAATACGAGAATATTGACATGATCGTATCGGAACCGGGACACAGAGATACAATCTCTTATGTCGAACAGTTAAGAGACTGTGATACCAGAAGCATCCTGGCAAATGCGATTTCCTTTTTTAAGAAGGATTATGACTATATCATCATTGATAAAAACCCCAGTGCAGATATCCTTGCCACAAATGTCCTAGTGGCCTGCGACGAGGTGATTGCGCCGGTAGAAATGGATGGATTTTCTTATCAGGGACTGACCAATTTATTCCTGGAAATCCAAAACATAACATCGAATGGAGAACTGAATCCCTTTTTGACATTCCGCGGGATCTATATGGTCAAGGTGGAGAAAAACACCAACCTGTTCCGCTCTCTATATGAGGCATATAAAAAAGAACTGGGTGAATTTTTCCTGCAGGCCACGGTGCGAAAGAGCATCCAGGTGGCTGAATGCTCGGCAAAATCCATACCGTTGTTGCATTATAAGAAGCGGTCGAACCCTCTGGAAGATTACATCCTATTGATGGAAGAACTGAAATACATTACGTCCGATCAGGCCAGGGAGCTGTTGAAAGAACATGCTACCTCAAAAGAATATAAAGTCACAAAAAATCGTGAGGTAATAGAATAGAAAGGAAAATAACCGTGAAAGAATTTACATTAGGGAATGGATTGGGAAATATGAAACCGTCTAATTTTTCTGCTGGAATCAATACGCAGCGTTTCGGTCAGGTGATCTATGTATCACCTGACCTGGTTGTTCCAAATCCGAAAAACAAATATGAAGTTACCAATATTGATGAGCTTGCAGACAATATAGCTGTATATGGACTATTACAGCCGTTGCTTGTAAAAGGTCCGTTTCCGGATAAAACGTATATGCTGCTTGGTGGTGAACGACGCTGGACAGCGATCAAAAAAGTAATGGTAGAAAATCCGAAAGCAGCAAAAAAACTGGAGAAAATACCTGTGGAAGTATACGGTCCGTCAGATCTGGATGAGATCGACGAAGAAATCATCATACGCGAAACCAACAGTCAGGCAAGAAATATGGAAAAATACCGCAAACAGGATGTATGGGAGCTATATGACCTATACAAGAAGAAACAGGAACGCGGTGACACCATGCCGGAGAATATCATCAAAAGGATATCCGAAAAAATGGGGATCGGACAACGGCAGGTGCAAAAGATTGTTTCTATCGATGAATATATGATCCCTGAAATGAAAGAGAAAGTAGAAGATGGCAGTATTTCCATCAACAAAGCCTCCAAAATCGCCCATCTTTCTAAAGAAAAGCAGGAAGAACTGTATAAAATCTTGGAAGATACCGGAACAATTGATATGAGTACTATACAGGAAATCGAGGCAAAAAAAATGTCCGTTCCGGAAACAGATGATTCTTTCGAAGCGTTTGAAAAGGCTCTTTTTCCGGAAAAGTATCAAGATGAGAATATTCCCAGTCAGACAGATTCTGAGGAGTTGGATGATTGGGATCAGGAAGAACCGCTGACAGAAGCACAAAAACAGGAGCAGGCTTTTCTTGAGCAGATTTTGACCTGGATCTACAAAGTAGGGAACCTTCCGGAAATGGAATTTTACCAACGGAGCGCACTTGAACAGATGCAGCGGATGATACAGTCTATTTTAAAACGATAGTAGCTAGGAATGGAAAAAAGTTGGATCAATCCTGATCAGCGGTTACAGAAAACGTTGTCTGTGAACCTCTGGTGGGATGATCCAACTTTTTTTTCATAGTCTCGTGTTATTTTGCTTTGCTGCGGTTATCCATATCGCATTGCAGTGCTAATTTGTACATGGATGGGTAAACCATATTACAAAACAGTTGTTTTGCCTGCTTCATAGTATCAATAATATCCAGCCATTCTTCAAAGGTAAACGAATGTTTCATTGATACATATGTCTTTTGCACAGCCTGGGAAGTCAGGATATTTTGCCGACCGTCCTCCTGTTTTTTTACGGGAATAAAACAGTTTTCTATGATGACCGTAATCGGAAACCTGTCCATGAACGATTGGTATTTTATCGTGAGTTTATAGCAGCGGTAAACTTCCAGACCATCCATTTCTTTCTTATCATTTTTTCCTGTCTTATTTTTCCATATGCCTTCGTATAAGAGGATATCACGGTTAGTCTCTTCCGGTACATCCGCGGTATTGTCTTCCTTTTTTAATGTTCCATTCTTAAAAGCTGTAGCAGCAGTGTCAATAGCAGCTATCAGTTTCCTGTTATTTGGATATTGGTCAACATTTTTTACAAGAAGATTCTTTGTACGCATCAGTTCAGGCAGGGAATCTTCATATTCCAATAATACATCTCCAGGTGTTTTTCCCCTGTATTTTCCCCAGGAAAAGGTATGTGAGAATGCAGCCTTACAATCCTGTGCAGATGGCTCTTTTTGCCCTGTACCGGATATCTTTTCTTTGATCTTTAGAATCACCTGATATACCGTGTGAAATGCACGAAAATGCTGGAAATACCGGTGGCGGAATGCCATATCAAAAGCAAGTTCCGATTTTCTTGCCAGAGCCGCCAGATCCGTCGGCCTGAGATTTGCGGCTACCGCTTTATTGTTTTGGATCAATACAAAACTGTAAACAGAATACCCGTTCATCAGGCTCATGGGATTTTCCGGCAGTGGATCCTGATAGCCAAAGAGTGCTTCTATGGCAAATGTAGAAATTCCGTTCTTGGTATGCTTGATGTTATTCAGAATCTGTTTTGGATATTCCGAACTGTACACATTCGAATGATCGTTCATCTTTCTTTCCTCCCTTTTACACGTTTCTCCATATTTGAAAAATCACATAGACAATATGGAAGAAAGTAGACTAGGGAGTCCGGGATTTCTCCTGCCAAAAGGAAATCGCCCATATTAGGGGAGAAAAAGGCAGGTGAATGATTTGAGTAACGAAAGAAAAAAAGAAGTGCCGGAGAGAAGATCCAGAGCAAAGCCGTTATCCAGGCCTCCAGACAGGCAGCAGGAGGCAATTACACAAGTACGGCAAAAGGCACTTGCTGATCAGATGCGAAAAGCTAAGAAAGCAGATGCAGATCATCTGAATAAAGACTTGAAAAATATGATCCAAACAGACTTTTCAAAGATACCGTCTGTCACTTCAGAAGATAAAAATGCGAAAGATCTGATAGCAGCGAGAGAGCGGCCATCGCGATTGCATGTGGAAGATATCCTGACACAGCCAATGAAGGTTACTTTTTATACCTCTTATCATGTTTCTACACATGAGACGTATGAAAATAAAGGCATACAAGTAACAGCTGCTGCCTATGTGCCGCTTTGTAAAGAGACTGCAAATCTTGCCCTGCGCTCCCTGGCCAGAGGCTCCAGCAGACGGTATTTTTCATCAGAAGCATTTGAAGAGATCAAACGGACATTGATTTTTGACGATGAGGCGGCAGAGAGTAAAGTAAGGATTCTGCTGTCAAAGTATGGGATCTCAGATTCCGGCGAAGCGGAAAAATGCCTGGATATCCTTCATGACCGGGAATTCCTTCCGGGAAGGGATATGGAGCGTTTCTACCAGACCATGCATCTGAAAGACCGTATCAATCCCAAAACCGGTGATACCTATAAGCCAAAAGAAATTGCCCGTTTGCGGCATGAATTAACCAGTGTGATCAATGAATATACACCGGATATCAAAGGAATACAGCCGGTTACTTTTATGAGTTTCCATGACCTGTCAGATCTGGAAAAACAAAAACGGATGCTGGACAATTATTTTTCCGAACATCTGTTAGCCGGTACGAAAAGCAGAGGTGTTGGAAATCTGGCAGGGAGTGTATCGGCGGGGCAATTAAAGAAGCTTTTAAAGCGTTCCGATCTGACAGTAGAGGAAGCCGCGCTTTTGAGACATGCCATAAATCTACATGCAGCGATAAAAGTTAGCGAAATATCGCATCAGGAGCTTGGGATTGTAAGGAGTATACAACGATCCGCCAGAAAGCATCTGATGCAGTCACATATGGGTGCAGGAGCTTTTCTTGCCTGGGATGTATCCAGGATGATTTCCCGCACTTTGAAGTATACGCTTAAAAATGCTGCTCAGACAGGCAAGGGAGCAAAATACGGACTGAAAATCGCGCTGCGGCCTGTCCGCACGTTAGGAATCAACATAAATAAGACACTGCGTGTGAATCCGGCGATCAATCAGGTACTGGTACAGTATGCAGATCCGGTAATGAACCGGATGCGAAACACTGTGACATCCGCTTCCAAGACTTTCGACCGGATGCAGCAGGGGCACAACCTCTTAAGGAAAAAGAAATACGCAGTCAAAAGTAAAACCATCCGGTTTTTTCGCGATCCTTTCCGGCTTCGAGAGACAGTCAAAAACAGCCTGGTAAAGACAAAGATCTGGAAAAGGGCATCAAAGAAAATTGCCCCGCTACGTAATGCGACAACTTTTATCCAGCACATTCTTGCAAAAGCAGTTGCCGGAACCTCTGCCGCCATTCAAACGATCCTGTCACTTCTGTCCGGTATTCTGATTGTATTCCTGTTACTTTTGCTGTTGTTTGTGGTGTTTTATTTTCTGATAACAACGTTTATGAACATGTTTACCCTGAATGCTGATGCAGGCGATTCAGACACAGCGATTCTGAATCAGTGTATCAATACGATCAACCAAATGTATGAGAACCAAATGGACGAGATCGACCGTATCACGACCGGAAAGAAGTATCGGAATGTAACGGTTAATTTCCGCCAGGTGAAAGATGAGGAGGCCTATACAGAAAACGACACGGAAGAAGAAGGCAGTACGATCTATGCCTATACAAACAGCCGGGAAATCCTTTCGCTGACGAAAGTGTATTTCGATTTTGACCTGGAAGGCGCAGATCCGGATGAAGTCCTTGATTATGTAAGAAAGCTGTATAACGGGAGCCATACCTATTATCTGACCGAGACACCGGTATATGACACAGATGCAGACGGGAATCTTTATGTCAGTGCTTACGATGCAACTATTGATTACACGACATACTATTTGAATTCTATTTTTAACTGCCAGTTAGCAAATGATTCTTATGGCGGCTCTGCGATTCTTGGATCTGATCTGACAGGGAGTGTGGCTGCACAGCAGATATGGAATTACTGCAAAAGTGCAGGGTGGTCGGATGCGGCCTGCGCGGCGCTATTAGGGAATGCAGCCCAGGAGAGCGGTGGGACGCTGATCTCAGGGATTAATCCTTCGGCACATGGCAGCGGTGGTCGTGGCATATTAGGATTTACTTATTCCCCGGATTCGAAAAGATCCGATGACGGGATGGGATTGGTTCGTTACGCAGACAGCCAGGGAACAGCGTGGACTGACCTGAAAACACAGCTGGATTATTTTATCCTGTGTCAGAAAGGGATCTGGGGAAGTATGTGGAGTTCTGATTCCCAGACAGCAAAGGAATTTCGAAGAGCCGGTTATACCGTTCCTTCCTGTTCTTTTGAACAGTTTCTGCAGTTGCAGGATGTTGATCAGGCTACCATGGTATTTTTATGCGCTTATGAAAATTGTGGGATAAAAAATGCACGATGGGAAACCAGAAGCAGGGAAGCAAACAAAGCATACCGTCTGTATGCGCAATCTGCAGGTTCCCAGGAACAGGAGGTATCATGAAAAAACGAAAAACAATACTGACTCTATGCCTTCTTTGCGCTACATCCCTGGCAGCCACCGCATATGTAAAAGCTTCGTGGGAAGGATGGGATACAGAAAAACAGGATGATGCCTGGACGGTACTGGATCTGACAGAATGGACGGAATTTGCTTCTCTGGGGACGATTCCTTCCGTTATCACGACGTATTCAGCAACAGCTTCCGTAAATACTGCTGTCCGTGACTATGAGGCGCAGATAAAAGCGGAATTCAAAAGCTATTCCCAGGATTATTCCGGTTATACCGAACTGCTGCTTGCTATTTGCTATCTACGTACACAAGGATCGGGAAATGACATTTTTGCAATCACAGATCTTCCAAAATACGAAGGGAAATCAGATCTTACCGCAGAGGAATCGATAGCTGCTGCCTGCAGGTTATTGGTAGCCTGCGTCAGGGAATCCGAAGAAGTCAATCCATACAAACTGGATGCAAAGCTGCAGGCGGTAATTATCGCCTGGTACAGCAATGATCCTTCTGTCATTGATTTTTTCACGGATCAAAAATATACAGCAGGCGAATATGAAACTTATATGGAAAGAGAAGGCACTACACTGGATTATAAAAACATCCTGCAATCGATCAATGCGATTTATTCCTGTAAGGAAGTAAATATGACCGGTAGCAGCGGCTATTCCGGTTCCGTGGCAGCCGGTATCGCCGGAACGATTGATTCCGGGACAAGACTAAGCTGGCTATTTCCGGGAGGAACACCGAAGTCACCAACCGAAGTTCAGGCATATCTGACAACAATCACTGTGCCGATCCAGACGAAAACCGGAAAAACCACGATGAGTCTAAGGGTACACAAACAGCTGGCAAATGAAATACAGTCTATTTTTGAAGAACTGCTGACAGTCCAGGGATTTTATGTAAATCCAGGTGATACCTTTGGTTATAACTGGAGGCCAATGGCATCCGGAACCGGAAAACTGTCCCATCATTCGTATGGCTGCGTGATTGACCTCAATGCAAATGCCAACCCGCCATCTTACTGGAATAGCAAACCGGATCCGAAAAGTCCATATTATAACAATCCGCAGGTGGTTGAGATCTTCAAAGCCCACGGATTTTACTGGGGAGGTGACTGGTCCCCCAGTTTTTATGATCCCATGCATTTTACGTATACCAACCATTAAACCGGATCATGAAATTATAATGAATTCTCAGTGCTATATCGAACAAAGGAGAACAATATGAATACCAGTATTTACCGCACCCGAACAGAATGGGTGCCAAAAGTATATGAAAAAATAAAACGGAATGACGATTACTGGGTAATCGGTCTGGATTCCGGATATGGCGGGATGAAAGGATTCTCGCCAAATAAGTATTTCTGCTTTCCGTCCTATGCGAGACTTTTAGAAAAGGACAAAAGCATGATGACAATGTATGACAGGCAGGACGTTATCTATGAAGACCTGGATACCGGGGAGATTTATTTGCTTGGCCGCAACGCACAAAACAGTATATCGAGAAATGACATCAATGATACGGACAATGAACTTTTTAACAGAAAACGTTTCAAAAACAAAAAATTTTATGTGCTCTGCATGGCAGCCATCGGTCTTGCGGCTATGCCGAATCAGAAACATTCGGATTTTCATGGAATCGGAAAAGAAATTGTCATACAGGCCGGTCTGCCTCCTGCCTATCTGGAGATGGACCGGGAGCCTTATATCCATATGTTTTCAAGAGCTGCAAATTACCGGCTGAAAGTGGGAAAAAATCCATGGCTGGAATTCCACATTGCAATTGATCCTAAAAATGTCTATGTCATGGCCCAGCCATCCGGAACAATGGCATCGATCAATATTGGAAATAATGGTCAATACATTTCCGAAGCACGAAACTATCTGACGGGAAATGTTTTGATTCTGGATATCGGCTTTCATACCATGGATGTCTTTGGAATGAAAGGACATGTACGCTCCATCAATGAATCTTTTGACAGGTTTGGTATGCGGTCTATCCTGCAAATGGTTTCGGATGAGATCAAGAAGGAAAAGAATACGGAAATACGCGTCTCCTGTATGCAGAAATATCTGGAAAAGGGGACTATCCCGTTTACAAGTGAAATGGGGATGGATGAGGACGAATTTCAATTTTCCGATGAAGAGTGGCCTTTTGATACGATCCTCGAACGATGCAGCCTAAAAGTGTGTAATGCGGCACTGAAACATTTGAGTACCATAACAGATCAGTTTGCAGACTACGAATATCTTGTAGTTACCGGCGGCACAGGAGCTGCCTGGTATGCATGGATCCAGGAAAAGTTTAAGGGAAGCAAATTAAAGATCATTCCGGGCAACCAAAACGATAATTTGGATATGCAGTATGCGAATGTCCGCGGGTATTATCTGTTCCGGACAATGATGATGCAACAGATAAAGAAACAGAAATGAGGAAGATGAATGAAAGCAGTCATTCGGTTATATAAATGTCATGATATGGACCTGTTATTATTGAAAATGGTCTATCATGTGAATCTGGCAAAAACAGCGAAATTGTGTCTGAAAGCATTTGTAGATCATGAAAATATTGTCTTTTTACCATGTGAGAGTCCAAATCCGGAGATCAAGTATGTGTATAAAAAATCCCAGACAAAACAAGCGGCCAGGCAGATCCAATTTCCTACACAGTCTTTTGTATTAAGGCTGAACGATGATACAGAGGCACCCTACATCACCTTCTGGAACAGCATTATTCCAGGATACCGTACGATGTTTTTAAAGCAGCTGTTGAGAATGTATCTGCGTATGCCTGTTCTATCAGAGTATGTGGTTGATAGATCCGGTTTGCAGCATACAGATTATCTGAATCCGCCGGTTCCTTATGAAATTCCATTGTTACAAAAGGATGGCATGCGGCAGCAGAAATCGAGTTCCGTCTGGGAGCATAAAAAAACGGAAAGCAGAAAGCCGGTTTTTCCTAAGAAGCCGACAGTTACCAAACAGAACCAATTACAAGATTTTATCCAGCAACCGAAAGAAAATACCGTTAGCGAGGCAGACTTCTTACAGACCGCTGCTGCATTACCCGAAAACAATAACATGGATACAGCGGATGATGCAGAAGAGTTGATGAATTATATGGCTGCATGGATGGATTGAACATGAACCTTGGAGGTAGAGATGAAAGTGACAGAATTTGATAAAAGAAAAGAATTTGAAACAAAAGCAGAACCGTTACTTCAGGAATTGCTGAAGGTATGTAAGTTTTATGAAATCCCGCTTTTTATTACGGTATGCCCGAAAAGTGAACCAGAAAAGACCTGGTATTACAATCATCATGTAAGTACCGTTATCAATCATCAAAAGCTTTTTGACGACCAGATCAAAAAACATATCCTGGTCGCGGATGGATTTGATGTAATACAGCCAGGGACTTACGTAGAAATGAACTGTGAAGATCTGGCGGATGAGGAAAGTATTTCACAGGAGAAGTAACATGGCTCTTTATATTACGACAGTGGAAGATATCTGTTCTGACAGAAATCTGGCGAAAACAGCCTGTACTCTGTGTTCGGACGATCTGTTAATTCTGCTGCTGTCAGATGATTCGACAGATGAGTGGCAGGAGCTACAGATGATTGCTGAGAAAAAAGGATTCCACATACAGAAAGAAACGGTTACAAGTAATAGTTATAAATGTATGGATGCAGCTTACTGTGAGGCGATTCAAAAAATAATAAAACCGGATGATAATAGGATAACATATCAAAAACTTATCTTTGTCGGACGAGTCCTTCTTCGGGCAGTGATTCGATTATATGATACTTTGGAACGGAATTCTTTTTACATAGAAGCACGGATAGCCGGGTTTAATCCTCCAAAAAGAACGTTATCTTCGAAGGTTACTATCGAAGCCGCATATAAAAAGCAGAAGGCGAAAAAGGTTCCCCAAAAGCCGACACTGGAATTACTTTTGGATGATGAGGGTGAAGCTTCGAAGGTATCCATAACAATTCCAGAAACCACAACCGAACGGGAAATACAAGTAGCAAGTGAAGCAGAACCACAAAAGCAGTGGAAAGAAAAAGATCCTTTAGAAAAACAAAATACGATTGGCCAGGTGGCAGGAAGAGAAGGTAATTATAATAAAAATGCCATTTATCAAAATGCTCAGGGAAACATGGTAATTGCCCCCACAAAGTCCCGAAAGGAATTAGAAGCATCCATTTTTCGAAAAAGCAAACAGGCTGTACAGAAAAAACAGGAGTATTCGCCGGAATTTATTGAGCAACTACTGGCGTATGAACAAGTAGTTCTTCGTACCAAAAAGTATTTTCTGGAGCATATGCAGCTTAGACAGATGGCAGATAAGGATTTTTTGGCTATGCTGACTCTTATTCAAACTTCGGAAACAAAAGAAGAATGGGTACAAAATATGGCAGTGGAACTTCCGGGGATAAAAGTGGCTCCTGCGTTATCGGAAATAGAATTTCTGGAGTATCAGCGGACTGCACAGGAAGTAACAGAAGCAACATACCGGTTGGGAGAAAGCTGAGAGGTGGAGAAATGAGAAAACGGATCCAGATATTAATTGGTCTTCTATGGATTTTTGCGGCACTCTTTTTTATAGGAAAGAGTGTACCTGTAGCCAGGGAATATATAAGCTTCGATCGGCAGCAGGATGAAATGCTGCATACTTTTATTCAGAATGAAGAAGTTATGCAGCGTCAAAGAGATGAACCGGAAACCACTATCCCGGATCTGCGTATTGATTTTACATCTTTACAGAGGTTAAATCCGGATATTATCGGGTGGCTTTATATAGCTGCCCTGGAAATAAATTATCCTATTTTATTGGGAAAAGATAATGAAGAGTATTTACATAAAAATTATTTACATGAGGATCAATATCTCGGTGCTATCTTTGCGCACTATCAGACATCGCCATTGCTCGATGAGCCTTATACCGTTTTATTCGGACATAATATGAGATCCGGAAGAATGTTTGGGAAACTCTCAAAGTATCAGGATAAAGCCTTCCGGGATGCCAATCCCTTTGTATATATCTACACACCTGAGAAAAGTTATCAGTGCACCATATATGCCTGCCTCCATGTAAATTCATCTGACCCGTATGTATATACCACAGGATATGAATTTGGTTCTCTAAACTACCGGGAACTGATTGACTATACGTCAGCAAATGCCATGTATTCCTGTGATCTTTTCCCAAATGCTATGGATCAGGTATTTTGCCTTTCGACCTGTGCAGGCGGAGGAAGACAACAGGACAGATTTACGGTGTTTTGTGTTGTGACTTCATCACAAGAGAAATAGATAATTGCTACAGTCAGCAGGATTGCTTTCTGTAGCTTTTTTTATGGATTGCAGTGTTTTCCTGACTCTTTAAGAAAGAAAACCCATATTACAAGTGAAGCCAATTCATACATGGAGCAAAAAGGAGGAAAGAGTAAAAATAACTGTGTGAAAGAGAACGGGAGGACTTATTTTATGAATGAGACATTTTATCTGTTTCTAAGCCGAAAAGAACAGCAGCAGGTATTACAAAACCTGGAACAGAGAGGATTTTTATGGGAATCGGGGAAAAAACCAACGGATTTTCCTAGACTGCAAAATCTGATCTTAAGCATTGATAAAGCAGGGAAGAAAATAAAATACATCGTATAATAAACCGTCAAAAAAGAAAGAGGATCAGATATGCATTCTCTTTCTTTTTTGATGCCCTGATTTTCCATATTTGAAATGAAACTATTCACAGTATGGAGAAAAGAAAATGGAGGGAAGGGATCTGTAATCACCTATGAAGGTTCTGTTTAACACCGAAAGAAAGGAGAAAGAGACAATACTGTAAAAGTTCATGAAGAATTCAGTTGAATCCGCACAGGCTTGGTCCTATGTCAAATAAAAAAGTGTATCGAAATCTCTAGATATTGCTAGATATATTATATGTTGCTAGAAATGGGGCAACGCCAAAATGGCAGAAATTACTTTTGCAAATCACTTGGCTTCTTGATGGATGCTTCATTGGCAAGTCTTTAGGAAATTTAAAAACTCAGTGATAAGCGACTGCCTACTTTTACTGATAATTTTGAGGCAAGATTGCCGGAATATCTGCGTAATGCATTTCATCCAGAGCATGTAGCAACATAAATTGTTATATTGTTAGCTGAAATATTGAATTTTCAAGGTGCGAATCCCATTTTAGGTATGGGAAGTCTTAGTATATTACAATTTACGAACGGTAGATTGGTATATCCGGCTACATTTCCGTAGCCGGAGCTATAAATTTGATTTGACAAGAATCAGTTTTTACTGTATTATTTCTGCAAACACATTATTTTTGAATCTTTACGGTATTTTATCGTATCTATTCTCTGCATTCGCAGATCTGAAAATTTCCAAGAGAAGTATTTTGTATTAAAAAATATTTGCCATGAAAATCCTTTGCTGATACAATTTAATTAGCATTAGTTTTTGGAAAGAAAAATATGTATATATAGAGCAGATTTTTGAACGAACGGATGAGGAGACAGGAAAATGGACAGTACGGTTGAGGAGCGGAATGCCTTGAGATTTTATCAAGGGGTTATAGATCAGTATGAAGAAACAGAAGACATTGCAGTTCACCAGAGATTTTATCAGACAAAGAGGGCTTATAATCTGTTAAATGTGTTAATGTATCCGGGAATAGAAAATGAAATTGCCAGATTCTATAAAGAAAAAAAGCAGGTACCATTTCAATTGCTGGATGAACCGGATGTTTTGGTATCGGTATATGAACATATTTTTTCGTTGATGTGTAAAAATATGAATAAACAGTCGAAAGAACATAAACATTTGTATCGGGTAGAACGCATACAGGCTCTGCGTATGGTTGAAGATGGACATACCTGCAGTTTTACATCTTGTTCACTGGAAAAATCTCCGGATGATTATTTTATGAAGAAAGATGGAATTCTGTTATTGGAGTTAGATATGCCATTATCGATACCTTATATTTCTGTAAATCAGATGTTAGGTAAAAATAAATTTTCCTATCAGGAGGAGATCCTTCTGCCACCATTTATTGAATTTGTTTCGGAACGAAAAAATTTTACAGAAAGGGAATTAAACTACAGAGATGTTAATAACGAAGCACCGAAAGGAAAATATAATCTGTCAATTTTGAATCACTGGGAATATTCTGAAAAAAACAATGTTACAGTGGGGGATTTGAAAAAAAGGTGCGAACAGGTAAAAAGTGTTCTGCAGAGAATAAAAGCAGAAGGTGAAGTTTCAGAAGCGGAAGAGATCTTTTATTGTGAATGGAAAAAGAAGTTTCAACAACTGATAAAACGGATGTTTGACGAACTGTATTACAAAGCAGGAAGCAATGATTTTATACATAAAACGTTTTGAAACAGAAAGGTTGACAATAAGACACAAGCCTCATATTATATAATAAGGTGGCATTTTTGTAAAGGAAAAGTTATGCAAGAATGCCTTTTAAAAATCAGAAAGAGTGAGAATGGATGGGAGTGTATAATTGGGAAAATTTCCAGAAGGAAGAATACTTTGAAACATTATGCGACTTTTTTAACAATGATATATTCGGATTTAGTAGATATAATCAGGGGAAAAAATGGAGTAGTGTTGTTTTTGTGAGCAGAAAAGCATATTGTTTATATTTGCTTTTGAAATCAAAGAAAATGATAAGGGAAAACGAATGTCAGGTTTATTCGGATCGTTATATTATGAAAGCGCTGAACAGAAAGCTGTTTGAGGAAGAAAGTGTAGCACTGATTGATGATACGATCACGACAGGCAGACATATGGCAGATGTATATGGAATGATGAAAGAGCGAACAGATGCGGTTCAGGTTATTCCTGTTGTATTTGCAGAAGACAGAAGCTATTCAGCGAATAAAAACAGTAAAAGATATGAGTTTCAGGTACAATCGAGAGTAACATGGAATTCTTCGGAAATATTGAAGTTTTGTTCAATAGAAACACTGATAATGTATCAGGAAAAAATTCCGTATGTAATAGAATTACCGGTGGTGAAGGAAAATCATAAGAACTATATCACCCTGACAAATGTCCAGTTTGAAAAATTGAAAGCTGCGGAGAACGGATGGCGTTATTTGGAGTGTAACGAAAGTGGATATAAACAAAATACCATTAATTATGGGATTATGGTAATGGAAGGTAACAGTATTGCAGAATATTTATCTTCATTTGTTTTCAGCTTTTGTGTCAGACTGCAGATTACAGGAGATGAAAATGAAAAGCAAATCGTAGCCATTCCGTTTGCAGTGCTGAAATCAGTACGATACGATGAGCTTTTTGAATTCTTTAAAGAGATTTATAAGGGAACATCATATTATGAAGCGGTGTCCCAATATAAGGACGAGTACAATAACGACAAAGAGGCAGCGAAAGATCTTTACATTGCAATTTATCGAGGGATTGTTTTTAATTTAAGTGAATATATTGGGAAGGTATTTGCACATTATCTGAAAAAAGAAATTATGGAAAATCAGGACATTGTGATCCGGGAGAACCATAGAGAACATAATTTTGAAGATAGCTTTTTGGAATCAACAAAAAATATTTTTGAGAAAGATTTTGGAAAATATTTTTTTAATTTACTCCGTTTTAGAAATTTTACATCTGTCAAGGTCGGAAATTCATTACGCCAGTACATAAGTAAATTTAGAGGAATCCAGTGTGATTACAGAACGGTTTCCTTATATTTGCTGGCAATTATAAATGAGATAAGAGACAGACAGGAACAAGAGAATTCCATAAATATCAGATCTGAGCAGAAAAATAAATTTATTACAATTGAAGAATTGCAAATGACACTTTATGATACATTTCTGTCGGAAAAGAAAGAAAAATTAGATGATATATTACTAATGTGTATATGCAGTATGCTAGGGCAGAGCAAACTGACAAATGAAATTTTTTATGATGCAGAAAGTAACATTGTGTACAGAGGATTTAAATATGGAGAAAATAGTCAGGCGGAATCAGAACTTTCAGCTAAAATATTTTATGTTGGCGTAAAAACATATTATGACACCTCTCTTTTAAAGCAGAAAAAAGATACAAATGTAACAGCTTATTCAAAGATGTATGGAATGTTTCTTGTGACATTTAGTATGTTTTTGAATGAATATAATCTGTATGGAACCGTTATGACAAAAGATGAATTTCGAATATATTCAGAGATGTATCGAGAACGTTCTCCGGAAAAATTGAAAAAACTGATAGGTGATAAAAGTTTTCTTGGAGAAGATTCCAAACAGCCGATATATCTGGAAAAGTTGCAGCAATATATAAAAGAATCTGATATTTATTGATCCGGTTGGAACAGGAGAAGAGTGTGAAGAATATGAATGTAATAGAGCTTAAGGATATGTGTGATATACAGGGGGATGTGCCAGTTTTATCATTGGATTCAAAAATAGAACATATATTTTATAAAAAATGTATGGAAAATTCGGCATTGACACTTATATTATTGGAATGGGCTAACAGTAAGAAAATTTACTGCAGTCATACAAAAATGACAGTATTTACGCATACGAATTACAGCAGACATGACAGTAGTCATTCAGTATCCATACTCGGAAGTATATGGGCAATCATTGGAAAAGAGCGTATCGAGAACATGTCTGTTATGGATCTATGGTTATTACTTCATTGTGCATATGGTCATGATATAGGAATGCCGTACTCTTACAATGAAGCGGTTAAATTATGGGGATCTGTTAAAGAAAAAGATTCTGATTTCAGAATGTTTCTCGAAGAATGTAAAACGTCCGATGATGAAGACATTCGCCAGGCAATCCGATACATAGAATCGATAACAGAGAAGATTATTCCGGAAAAAGATAAAGATGAAAAAGAACAGAATAAAGAAATTGTTGAAAAATTCTCCTATTCCTGGCCAGCTGAATTTAATAAGTATTATACGTATTTAACAGCAGAATTCTGCAGACAGCAACACACACATCGGTCGAGAGAAGTAATACGTGAAAAGTTCATACAGGAAAAAGCTTCATCACCGTATAATCTTGAAGACAGATTATATAATCTGGTTGGAATCTGTGCAGAAATGCATGGAAAAAGTTTTGAGGACCTTTTGAAATTGCCTAAAAAGGAGTTTACGCCGGTAGGTGATTGTCATCCGCCATTTATTGCGGCTCTTCTTCGGTTGGGTGATCTTCTGGATATTGATAACAAACGTTTTGATATGGTTGCATTATCTTATTATGGAGATGTAAATAAACTCAGTGAAATTCACAGGAAAAAACATGAATCAATTACACATATAGATTATGAAATTAATAAAATAGAAATCAGAGCTGAATCGGATGACGAGGAAGTTTGCAGATGTGCCAGTGAGTGGTTTCAGTATCTGGATATGGAAGTTAAAAATATGATATTCCACTGGGTAGAAATTGCGCCGGAAGAGGTTGGAGGATGTCAGTTCAGTGTACCAAAAACAGAGATTCTCTTAAAAGGACAGCCTTTCCGGGAGATTGCCAATCATGAGTTTCAGGTTAACAAAGAAATGTTGATCAAATTGGTTATTGGAAGAAACTTATATAATTCAAAATTGGATTTTATCAGAGAATATTTGCAGAATTCTCTGGACGCCGTAAAAATGAAATTATGGCTGGAATTAAAAGACAAGCAGAATGCATATTATTATATGGATCCTGATGTGAGAAACCAGGAATCAGAAAATGTGAATCTGATAGAACCATTTCAACTGAGACCATATGTTTATGAAAAATACAGAATAGATGTAATATGTGAATGGGATAATAGTAAACCGGAACGACCGATGGTCAGCATAAAGATTATCGACAGTGGAATTGGGATTGATGAGGAATGTGTAGATGCAATTTCACATATTGGAAGCGGCTGGAACCGGAGACGTAAATATCGAAATGATCTTGAAAGTATGCCGAGTTGGCTGAGACCAACAGGTGGATTTGGGATTGGTATGCAGTCTGGTTTTATGATTGCGGATGTTATAAAAATTGAGACGAGATGCGAAAACGATATTACAGGCAGGGAGATTATCTTACATTCATCTACGACATCTGGGAAAATAGAAGAAAAAAGAACAGGAAGTGAAAGAAAAGGTACTGCGGTAGAAGTAAAAATTCCATATGAATGGTTCCTCGAAGAGAAAAATTATAATTATTATGGATTGAATCCTGGGGAAGGGATAAATGATTATTTTGTTGAAAATGACATTATGAATGGTGTGGACAAGATTGTAAATGGTTATATTAAAACAGTTGCAAGCAATTCATTATTTCCAATATATATAGCAAGAAGAAATTTCAGCTGGAATAAAGTAGGAAATATATTCAGTGGAAATATTGATTCGGGTAAAACGATTCGAGTGGATGGAAAAGAATATAAAATTTATCATGACAACAGTAAAAATATAGTCTATATATGGGAAAAGGAAAGAGCTATTCTGTGTACTGTTCAGGCAGATAAGAGTTTTCAGGAGGCTCGGTTAAGCTGGTCATACAAAGGGATGAAAGTATGTCCGGAAATGGACAGAAAAGAGATTGCTGTTGCAAAACCGTTTGGAGATGTTTCGATTGATATTATGGGAATTGATGTGGAAGATTGTTTGACGGTTGACAGAAGTAAATTTAATCCGGAATTTGACCATTTTTCCCTGGCACTTCAGCTAATGAAGGCATACATAAATTCTTTTGACGATATTTCAAAGTTGTTTAAGGGTGATATTACTGATAAAAGTGCAGAGAATATCCGACAGGAAGATTGTTATAAATTTTTAATATGTGAAAGACTGCTGGAAAATGAAGAACAATTGAACTTAATGAAGGATTTTTTGGATTCTGTTCAGGAAGAGAGTGTTGCGGTCATGAGCAACAGATCTCTTGTAATAGATAAAGCAGAAATACAACAGGATGGAGGTACGTTTGGTGTTTCTGTGACGTCATTGCCGTATATTTGTAAAATGATCTGGAATGGAGATACGGACGGATTCTTATTTTGCAGTAAGAGATATGATTTCGGAAAACTTAAAGAAGTGCCTGACATGCAGCAGTATGCAGGAAAACAGGTGATTGCAGATAAAGAAATCTATGGCATTATGTGTATGCAGACAAGTGAAACCATTGTACTGGATGATACTCTTAAAATTGAGTGTCTGCATGTGAAAAAAATGGATATGAACAGTAACGAAGAAAAGGAGATCGTTTTTGGAAATGCAATTAATGGAGGTGGAAAACAGCAGATTTTCTATACGGAAAAGTATTATGAAAAATTGTGGGTAACAGCGATTCCTTTTATGAATGTACAGAACTATCAGGAGCAGGTAAAAAATAACAAAAAGATGATTATTTCACCAATTAATCCAAGCAACAGTTCGATGGAACTGTTACAAAAAGAATTGGCAGGAAAAGAGAATGTCGAAAAATGTTTTGAAGAATATGTAAAGAAAAACGGCAATTTCCAATATCTTCTTGATTGGGTACAAAAGCATCAGTTCAGTCCCGGCAAATATTCAAAACCAGAAATAGAAGCAAGTTATACTGACTTAATTAAATTTATTTATGAAAGAGAGGTTAAAAATCATATAGTAAAACAAATATAAGCTGTTTCAATACAGATAGTTTTTGCTATTTATGATATGAGATGATAATATCAAAATATATTTGGACAGAATATAATGACAAGTAAACAGGAAGGAAAAATATATGAAAATCTGGATAGGTGTAGAGAATTTTGCGAAAATAAAAACGGCGAAAGTATGCACTAATAAATACGCACTATTAGTTGGTCCGAACAATTGTGGAAAGACTTATCTTATGCAGCTGATTGACGGTGTGAACGACTCCTGGAATATGCTTGTGGACAGGAAAATCATAGAAAATTGGAAAAATGAGAGTACGGAAGGATGCAAAAAATATGTACTGTCACAGGAAAATATTGCGAAATTTGAAGAAGAATTGAATAAAAAGTTACACAAAGAAAAAGAAGAAATTGTCAAAAGGACTTTTGGAAAAAATATTTCTATTGATGATTTGTTTATTGATCTTTTGTTAGAACAAGAGGAAAAATACGTAATTTATCAGACGGCAGATCTCTCTAAAACTTCAAAAGTTTTATGGGAAAAAGTAGATTACAAACAGGTCTGGGATATGTTCAAACGTATGCCAGGTTATTCTATTGAACTTGTAGTCAGAGAAAAAAAAGATTCGCAGGAGATTATTTGGGCAAGAATTCATAGTGAAAAACAGGGTATGGATTATGTGGCGGAGGGAATTATATCATTGTTGCAGGAAAGAAGTTTATTCATGCCATCATCCAGAAGTGGTCTTATGCTTTTATATAGAGAGTTTTTTGCTCATAAAACGGATAATGCGATGTCTTTTCAATTAAATATCAACGATATGAAAGCAATAAATTCGGATTCAGAGAACACGATGAATTTAACACAACCGTTATATCAGTTTTTACGATTTCTTCAAACATATGGGGAATCAGAATATGTAAGGGAACGATTTGAAAAGGAACTGAAGTTTTTTGACTCTAAAATTATAGACGGACATATTACAGAAACGCAGCAGGGTTTTCAGTATGAGTCAGAACAGGATGGCGAAATTGTGCCAATGTATTTAACATCTGCAATGGTAAATGAAGTGGCACCGTTGTATTTGGCACTTACTTCCACGCATCAATATACAAGAGTTACAATTGATGAAATTGAAGCAAGTTTGCATCCGGAAAAACAACGTGAGATGGTTCGTTTTATGAACAGAATATACAACAAAGGATTAAAAATTATTGTAAGTACACATAGTGATACATTTGTTTCTCGATTAAATAATCTTGTGAATCTGGCAGAATATGTTGAGAGAACCGAAGATGAAGATGCATGTAAAAAAATCGGAGTTGAAAGCAGTGATTTAATATCTTCAAAAAATCTGTTTGTGTATGAATTTGTAAAACAGGAGAATGGAAAAAGTGTTGTAGAAGAACGAAAATTTCATAAAGGATTAGGTTATCAGTTTGATTTGTTTACGGATTCTGCACTGGAAATTTACAATGAGGCAGTAAAATTAGGAGAAATCATGAGCCATGAATAAAATCACTTTTAGAGAAATTCCAAAAGAAAAAATAGAGGAAAATCAAATTCCGAAAAATCAGGTATATAAAGTATCTGAACCTATGAGTATTCCGTTTGTGGAAGACCATGCAACTCATAAAGAACAGGTAGAATTGGATTATCAGCTAAAAGATGGACAGTATGGCTTATATGCAAATGAATTTCGCGGGCAATATACATCGAAAGATGGATGCAAGAAGGCGGATGTCCTGGCTTGTGTAGTAGATGAGAAAGAAAAAACAGTCTACACACTGATTTTCGACGTGAAGTCTAATATTTCTGCGTTCAGTGATGATTTGAAAAAGGATGAGGCAGTAATAACAGCAGTAAAAGAAGTCAGAGATTTTATAGAACAGATCCATGATTCTATGTTGCATAAAGAAAGTTTTATGATTTATCTAAAAGATGAGGGATATAAAGAAACAGTAGAAACTGCAATAGTGACCAAAAATTTCGAAAAAGAAAAATTCATAGCAGTAGCTGATTACTTGGAGAACATTTTGGATGAAAAAGGTACAATTCAAAACATTCCGGAACTGATCAAAGTAAAGCAGAGAACTTTGCTGTTACCATATAGAGGGGAGATATATAAGTTACGGAAATTTGCAGAAAGAAAATTACTTATTGGAAACCTCGTATATGAATTGAATGTATATTTGTTGGGGAAACATTCGGAAAATACATATGGAGTAAAAATACGGATGTCCAGTGGTAATGGAAAAGTGATGGAATGTAAAAAAGTTATACAGTGAATAAAACTTTGAAAAGGAGAAAGTGGAGTATGGATACAACATTGAAATTACCGGTTGGTATCGAAGATTTTCAGGAAATCCGTCGACTCGGTTTTTACTATATTGATAAAACAAAACTGATTGAACAGCTCCTTGAGCAATGGGGAAAAGTCAATCTTTTTACAAGACCGCGACGATTTGGAAAAACCTTAAATATGAGTATGCTCCGCTGTTTTTTTGAAATTGGAACAGATAAGACTTTATTTGATAATCTTTATATTTCAAAAAGAAAAGATTTTTGCGAAGAATATATGGGAAAGTTCCCGGTTGTATTTTTGACGCTGAAAGGTGTAGAGGGAAACACATTCGAAAAAGCAAAAGCAAAGCTGAGTAAATTAGTTGCGCTGGAAGCAGAACGCTTTTGTTTTTTGAAGAATAGTGACAGATTGACGGACAATGAAAAAGAAAGATACAAGGCGTTAATTCGGATAAAAGATGGAAAATATTCGATGGATGAAGAAACACTGGAATCAGCTTTGCAGACATTGTCAGAACTGTTATTTCGGCATTATGGACAGAAGACGATTATTTTGATCGATGAGTACGATGTACCATTGGATAAGGCATACCAAAATGGTTATTATCGAGAAATGGTATCATTGATTCGAGCTCTTTTTGGAGATGCGTTGAAAACGAATAATTTTTTACAGTTTTCTGTTTTAACAGGGTGTTTGAGAGTTTCAAAAGAAAGTATTTTTACAGGTCTAAATAATTTTAAGGTACTTTCTATTACAGATGCCCGTTTTGATGAACAGTTTGGATTTACAGAAAATGAAGTTGAAAATTTGCTGAAAGCGTATGGGATGGCCTCGCATCTTGAAGAAACGAAGGAATGGTATGATGGTTATCGATTCGGAGATGCAGATATTTTCTGCCCTTGGGATGTTATTAATCATGTGGACAGACTGTGCAAAGAACCGGATGCAAAACCACAGTCGTACTGGTTAAATACGAGCAGCAATGAACTTGTAAAATGTTTTATTGATAAGGCAAATAAAACAACGCGGGATGAAATTGAGCGTCTGATTGCAGGAGAGCCGATGGAGAAATTTATTCGGTTAGAATTAACATACGATGAAATTGATACCAGTATTGATAATTTGTGGAGTGTTTTGTTCACAACAGGATATTTGACGCAGGCAGGGGTAACTGAAACCGGAGCATATAAGCTGATGATTCCTAATAGAGAGGTCAGAGAAGTATATAAATTGCAGATTCAGGAATGGTTCAGGGAAAATGTATTAAGGAATACGGAAAACCTAACAGCATTCTGGAAAGCTGTGGAAGAAGGAAATACAGAATGCATAGAGAACTATCTGAATAGGACACTCAGTAATACGATTAGTGTTTTTGACACGAAAGCACCGGATGCAGAGAAAGAAAATTCTTATCATACATTTTTAGCTGGACTTTTGGCAGGAAATTCCAACTGGCTGGTAAGATCAAACGTAGAAGCGGGTGAAGGATTTGCGGATATTATTATTGAACCGGAAGATCCGGATGCAGGGATTATTTTTGAGTTGAAGCATGCAAGGGTAGCTTCTGGTTTGAATAAATCCTGTGAGAATGCGATTACACAGATACGAAATCGAAGATATGAGGAATATTTAAAAAATGATGGAAGAAATAAAATAGTATTATATGGTATAGCATTTTATAAGAAAAGATGTAAGGTTGTTGTAGAGAGAATCAATGGAGAAAGAGATTGATGAGTGAATGTATGCGAAGAATTTTGAAGATGCATATGACAAAATTCTCTGTTACGGAATATCATTATTAGAAGCATTGCATGATAAAAAATAGCACAAATGATATGCAAGGATATAATTATCGGAAAATAATTATATCCTTCGTAAGCGCAAAATAATTCGACGGATTGTGTTACCCTAAAAATCAATCCATAATAATTAACAGGGAATGCAAGCATTTTAATTCATTTTCTGTTGCTAGAAATGATAGATGCGAGCATTTTACTCTATTCAATTTATGGAGGAGTACTCATGAGAAGCAAGAAAATACCTGCTGAAGAGCAATACCGTCTCATCATGGAGTGCCGGCAAAGTGGTCTGACAGATTATCAATGGTGTGTGGAACATGACATCAAACCAGGAACAGGTCTGCTTTATCAACTTGCTATTTAGCGCAGCAGATGATAGAATCAAAGCACAATAGGTGAGTTGTATCGAACAGCTCTAGAAAGGAGTCTGAGAGGCATGGGAAGATTTGTAAACCCTGATAATAGTGCGTTTCAGGTCGCTCTAAATTCTAAAATCTACGTTGACAAAACGGGTCTGATTGAATACACAAACAGCGTTCTGGATACGACAGATGCTTATATTTGCAATAGTCGACCGCGCCGGTTCGGAAAGTCTTATGCAGCTAATATGCTTGCGGCTTATTATAGCAAAGGTGCAGATTCAGAGAAAATGTTCTCTGGTTTGGAAATCAGCAAAGATGTAAACTTTAAGAGGCATCTGAATAAATATGATTTGATTCATATCGATATACAGTGGTTTCTGGCAAACTGTGTTGAAGCAGACAATGTGGTTGATTTTGTCACGGACTCAGTTTTGGGCGAATTGCGTGCGATTTATCCGGAAGCATTGCCACCAGAGGTATCTCGTTTGCCAGATGCGCTCTCAAGAATCAAAGATAGAACAGGGCAGAAGTTCATTGTTATCATTGATGAGTGGGATGTCCTTATTAGAGATGCGGCGACGGATAATAAAGCGAAAGACGACTATATTACTTTCCTGCGAGGACTGTTTAAGGGAACAGAACCTACAAAGTATATTCAGCTGGCATATCTTACTGGTATCCTTCCTGTCAAAAAAGAAAAAACTCAGTCGGCATTAAATAATTTTGATGAATTTACGATGCTGAGCGCAAGCGAACTGGCACCGTACATTGGCTTTACTGAGGATGAAGTTGAAAAGTTGGCGGAAAAATATCATCGGGACTTTGATGAAGTAAAACGATGGTATGATGGATATCTTTTGAAGGACTATCAGGTTTATAATCCCAGAGCAGTTGTCAGTGTAATGCTGAGAGGCGAATTTAGGAGTTATTGGTCTGAGACGGCTTCCTATGATGCGATTGTTCCACTAATCAATATGAATTATGATGGCCTGAAGACTGCTATCATTGAGATGCTTTCCGGCGCAGAAGTAAGAGTGAACACAGCAACCTTTAAGAATGATACGGTAAATATCAGGAGTAAGGATGATGTGCTAACCTATATGATTCATCTTGGCTATCTTGGCTATAATGAAATCAGAAAGACAGCTTTTGTGCCAAATGAAGAAATTCGTCAAGAACTGACAACAGCGGTCGAAAGCAAAACTTGGAATGAAATGTTGACTTTCCAGCAAGAATCTGAAAGATTGCTCGATGCTACATTGGACATGGATGGCGTAGAGGTTGCTGCACAAATCGAGAAAATTCACAATGAATATGTATCGGTTATCCAGTATCACAATGAAAATTCGCTGAGTAGTGTGCTGGCAATTGCATATCTAAGTGCAATGCAGTATTATTTCAAACCAATTCGTGAATTGCCGACAGGACGGGGATTTGCTGACTTCGTATTTTTGCCAAAGCCAGAGTACAAAAATGATTATCCGGCATTGATTGTAGAGCTGAAATGGAACCAGAAAGTACAAACTGCAATGACGCAGATTAAGGACAAGAAGTACCCATCTTCGATTTCAAACTATACTGGTGAAATACTGCTTGTAGGGATTAATTATGATAAAAACAGCAAAGAACATCAGTGTTTAATTGAAAAATACAAGAAGGATTGACCTTCCATGCCACTGGTCTGCTGTGTATAATTCTACACGGTAGGCTGGTTGCTTTGCAAACGGTAAAACCGTTTACGACTGATTTACCATGTATTCTTTTACAGAATATGATTAGATTAGCATGAAAATAAAAAGAAACTTTAGGATGTGTGAAGTTGGTGCCAGGATATCTTGTGTTTTTTATTACCATTGTAACTCTACATGAGAAGATAGTAAATAAAATGGGATCGATTATTGCGACTGTTTTCTATGTAATTGCGATGGGGGTATTATATGATGACATGAAGAGAACATATCATATCAATATTCCGAAAAAATTACGTGAGTCTATGGAAGATAATAGATAATTGCTATAGTTATATATTTGACGTATAGAATTAACGAATTTTCTAAAGATCGCGAAGCTATGATAAATTCCTGGAAAAACATAGATGCTATTGAGAAAAGGATTAAAAAATGAAAAGCACACACACCACAGTAAAGTATATTATGACTTGAAAAGCCAATGGGGACGGAGAAAAATGGCTTTTGAATTAATATATTTATACATTGATGATATAGGAAGAAACATAAAACAATGCGGGATTCCGTTTTCTAATCGTTTTGAGGTCATATATGACGGGGACGAGAAAAATATTTTTATTGAAAAGAAGGATCCCGGAGTTGGATTTTTCTATGGGGAAAACATTCAGGATATAAAATTGCTGGTAGGGAAAAATGGTTGCGGAAAGTCTACCGTGATGGATCTGCTCGGAACGACCGACCAGGACAGAAAACGGGAATTCCCGATGTATGAAAAGGATGAATGGCCGTTTGACGGTAAGGTATGGGATCCGGGCAGGAAGTACAGCTGGTTTGCGGTATATCATTTGAATGGGGATGATTTTGTTATTGAAGGATATCATCCGGAACTGTTGGATAAAATTACAGAACAAGTTTGTCTCAGAGACGATTATTCGATTGCGATTGCGTATGACTTTGAAAAACACAGGGTGAGCCAGTTGGATTTTCTACAGGAAAAAACGGTTGACCGGAGCAGAAAAGCGGATGAAGCAATGTTTTATCTGTTTTATCAGGTAGAACCTGCAATTCACTGGCTTACGCAGCCACAGAGATTATCGAAGGACAGGTATAATTGTACATTTGAACGACAATATGTAGGAAAAAATGATTTTCAGGCAATTAACAGTTATCTTTACAGGGCAACACACGAACAGAAATTCCAGGAAGAAATGAATAGCTCTATAGGAGTAGAAATAGAAATTGGACTGAAAAGTAGCGGAATAAAGTCTTTGGATGTGGAAAATGTTATAAATGAAAGAACATCAGCGCAGCATACATGGATGCTGGAGAAAACTTTATATCAGGGAAAAGAGCAACTGCTGGATATTTCGGTGCCAAAATTAAGAAAAATTTTGAACGAACCAATACCGTATAGTGATAAAGAATGTATAATTCTGGAGTATTTGGAGGAACTCATTTGGAATATCCTGAAAAAGGGAGATGCAAAGGCAAAACAATCGTATGATCCGCCAAAAGTGGAAAATAATTATTTGTACCGAAAGCAATTCCTTTTAGAGTTTCTGAAACAGCTGGTACAGGAAAATGCCGAAAAGGAATATTTGAGTGTAACAGTAACAGAAGAAGACTATCAGATTGCGCAGAAAATATGTGAAGGGATAGAGCAGATCCCGGACGGCTATTGTCAGAATGCACAGACAATCCGAATTCCTGTTCGGGATATGGAAAAGAATTTTACAGATGTATTTATGTGTGCAATGGATGCAAATAGTTTAGAAGAGCATCTGGTACAGCATCGTAACATTATTGATGTCAAATTCAGGCATCTGAGTTCCGGGGAAGCGTTTTATCTGGATCTGTATGCAGCACTTTACCGGGGTGTTCAGAAAATGGAACATCAAAGGGAAGGAGATACCTGTATTTTACTCCTGGACGAACCGGACAGCCGGTTTCATCCGGAATGGTCCAGAAGATTTATTAAGAATCTTACAGAAGAACTGAAGAAGGAGATGTTTCAAAAGTTCAGATATCAGATTATCATCTCCACACATTCTCCGTTACTGCTGTCAGATGTCCGCAGAGAAGATATTATCTGCATGAATACAGATGGAAAAAATGGAAGTGTGAGAATCGAAAAGTCTCCATATGGTTTTATGAGCAATATCAATGATATTTTACTGGACACATTCTTTCTGGAAGCTCCTTATGGTGCCTGGGCGGAAAACTATGTAAATAAGCTGCTGGAAAAAATCTCACAACTGGGGCAGGAGATAAAGGGAAACGCGAATACAATTCCAAAAAAGAAAACGACAGAGCCGCCACCGTGCCAGCCGCGTTACCGGCTGGGATACAAAGGAAAAATAGAAGAATCTCAACCCCCAATCACCAAGATGAATATCGAAGGACTCGATTATAACACACAACGCGAGAAGCTCGTTCTGCCTGAGTATGGCCGCGAGGTGCAGAGCATGGTCGACTATGCTGTGGCGCTGACGAACCGTGCCGACAGACAGCGTTGCGCCAACGCCATCGTTGCCATCATGAAGCGCATGTTTCCGCAACCCGCAGAGACAGAGGGCTATGAGCGCAAGCTGTGGGATCATCTCGCTCTGATGAGCGACTTTAAGCTCGACATCGACTATCCCTACGACATTGAAGAGGCAAGAACCATTCAGTCGAAACCATCGCCCATGCCTTATCCCATGAAGCGCATACCCGTGCGCCATTATGGCAGCATGATGTTCGAGATTTTTGAGAAGCTGAAGGAGCTGCCCGACGGACATGAGCGTGAGGAGCTGATACGCTTGGCTGCCAACCAGATGAAGCGCGACCTCGTGCTCTGGGGACACGGCTCGTCGGACGACGAGAAGGTGGCATCGGATCTTGCCAACTTCACCGACGGCAAGGTGCAGCTCGACCTCGACACCTTTAAGTTTGACAAGGTCGAGGTGAAGGAGCAGGAGCGCAGACGAGGAAGAAGAAAATAATTGAACAGCAAAAGAAAAAGCAGCAGTGGACTATAACGATTTCTACAAAATAGGAAAGATCGGCAAGCCTCACGGCGTGAAAGGCGAGGTGAGCTTCATGTTCGACGACGACGTGTTTGACCGCACGGATGCCGACTGGCTCATGTTGTCGGTGGACGGCATTCTGGTGCCGTTCTTTCTCGAAGAGTATCGCTTCAAGAGCAACGAGACGGCGCTGGTGAAGTTTTGTGATGTCGACACACAGGATGAGGCCCGCGAGCTGACTGGCTGCGACGTGTTCTTCCCGCGGCATCTCGCCGATGAAGACGAGGGGCACCTCTCATGGGCGCAGATTGTGGGCTACACGCTCGCCGACGCCGCCACAGGACGTGTGGTGGGAGAGATAGAGAGCGTGGACGACTCGACGATGAACCTCCTCTTCCAGGTGCGCACAGCCGACGGCGACGAGGTGCTCGTGCCGGCTCACGAAGAGCTGATAAGAAACATCGACACCGAAGAGCGACGGATGGAGCTTGAGCTGCCCGAAGGTCTGCTCGACCTGTAAGACAAGGCTTGACCACGTTCCTTAAACAAAGATAAAACAATGAAGAAACAACAGATATGCATCTTGGGCTCAACAGGTTCCATAGGCACCCAGGCCCTCGACGTTATTGAACAGCATCCCGACCGCTATGAGGCCTACTGTCTCACCGCCAACAACCGCGTGGACGAGTTGGCAGCACAGGCGAGGAAGTTTAACCCCGCAGCCGTGGTCATTGCCAACGAGGCACATTATGACCGCCTGAAGCAACTGCTTGCCGACATGCCCGACATCAAGGTCTATGCTGGAGCCGATGCGCTGTGCCAGATTGTAGAGGCAGGACCCATCGACATGGTGCTCACCGCCATGGTGGGCTTCTCTGGTCTGGCACCCACCATCCATGCCATCAAGGCGCGTAAGAAGATCTGTCTTGCCAACAAGGAGACGCTGGTGGTGGCAGGCGAGCTGGTGTGCCGTCTGGCAGCAGAGAACCGTGTGCCTATCTTGCCCGTGGACAGCGAGCACTCGGCAATCTTCCAGAGCATCGTGGGCGAGGGTGACAACCCGATAGAGAAAATTCTGCTTACAGCATCGGGAGGACCGTTCCGCAAGTTTACGCTCGACCAGATGCGCGACGTGACAGCCGCCGACGCTCTCAAGCACCCCACCTGGGCCATGGGCGCAAAGATCACGATCGACTCGGCATCGATGATGAACAAGGGCTTTGAGGTCATAGAGGCAAAATGGCTCTTTGGCGTGCCTGCCGACAAGATACAGGTGCTCGTCCACCCGCAGAGCATCGTCCACAGCGCTGTGCAGTTTTGCGACGGTGCGGTGAAGGCGCAGCTCGGCGTGCCCGACATGCGTCTGCCCATACAGTATGCCTTCTCGTTCCCCGACCGCTTGCCGCTCAACGGCGACCGTCTGGACCTGTTCAAACAGCCACTCGAGTTTTTTGAACCTGACCTGGAGAAGTTCCGCTGTCTGGCTCTCGCCTTCGAGTCGATAAAGCGCGGCGGCAACATGCCGTGCATCGTCAACGCTGCCAACGAGGTGGTGAACGAGGGCTTCCGCAAGGG
>OIWK01000706.1_pt1 | contig 35418 bp, 26 predicted proteins | sample 1587401 | NCBI WGS metagenome assembly OIWK01 (sample SAMEA3888911, study PRJEB22519) | human gut metagenome | biome: human gut; feature: human-associated habitat; material: faeces | place: Denmark | collected 2009 | reverse complement strand
AACCCGAACGGCGAGGCGGAGGTGATAAAGGTGACATTGGAGGCGAACCCACGCCTGAAGCGCATCTTCATCGAGAAGGACTTCTCCGAAATCGCCATCAAGGGACGCGCCTCGAAGGGCAACCTGCTCACACGCAACCCTATCCACCGCATCGGACTGAAGAGTCACGGCCACTCTACGCTTGGTGGCAGAAAGGTGTGGTACGACCCGGACGTGAACCGACTCAACTACGACGAGCACGGACGACTCTTGGGCGAGTTCTTCGACGACGACTCTATACTCGTGGTGCTCGACGACGGCAACTTCTACATCTCTACATTCGACGCCAACAACCACTATGAGGACAACATAAAGCTCATCGAGAAGTGGGACCCTGACAAGGTGTGGACAGCAGCCCTGTTCGATGCCGACAACGCCAACAACCTCTACCTCAAACGCTTCCGCATGGAGGCGACGAAACGCTGGCAGAACTACATCGGCGAGAACTCGAAGAGCGAGCTACTGCTGCTCACCGACACGCCGTTCCCACGCATAGAGGTCGACTTCGCACCGACCACTGCGCCTGACGGCTCTGAGACACAACGCCCGTCGTTGGAGATAGACGCGGAGGAGTTTATCGCCGTGAAGGGCTTCAAGGCGAAGGGCAAGCGTGTCACCACGTTCGACGTGCAGGGGGTGAAGGAGCTGGAACCAACACGCTTCCCCGAACCCGAAGCGGAGGAGAACGAGGAGGAAGCTGAAGAGGTGAACCTCGACCCTGATGCTGGCAAGAGTCAGCAGCAGGTGATTGACGAAATGACCGGACAACTTAATATTTTCACCGAGCATGAGGATCTGTAGTCTATTGCTCGCCATACTATGGTGTACCTCAGGGGGTGCAGCTTCAGGGGGTGCAGTTGTCTCAACTGCACCAACCAAGCAACACGGAAGTATCCCAGAGGGGTGCAGTTGTCTCCGCTCGGCTTTGCCGCTTGCCAGAGCAAGAACTGCACCAGATTACTTAAATACAGATACGTTGGTGCAGTTGAGACAACTGCACCCCCTGAAGCAGCACCCCCTGAGGGAGAATGCTCTTATGCTGGGGGTAGGCTACACCGACATCCTCGACACCTACCTCTCGCCGGAGAAGTACCGCGGCACCGACCTGCGCTTTCTGTCGCACACGCGCCGCGAGAAGGACTCCACCTGCCTCGTGCACCAATTGCTGCACGAGGGCTGCATCGCCACTGCCGATAACCGCTCGGGCAATGGGGGCGAGATAGGGGGCGGATACACCTTTGCCTACTCGCTGCTGCGCAAGTGGCAGATGCCTGTGGGCAGTTGTCATCTGCGACTGCTCGCCGGTGGCACCGCGGAGCTGAGCATGGGCTTTCTGTATAACACACGGGGCAGCAACAACCCGGCACAGGCACGACTGGCACTGCAGCTGAAGCCTACCGTGGCTGCCGACTTCGACTTCCGACTGTTCCGCCGCCAACAACGACCGTTCACACTGCACTACGAGGCATCGGCTCCGCTCTGCGGTCTGATGTTCTCGCCCAACTACGGACAATCGTACTACGAGATTTTCTCACGTGGCAACTACGACCACAACTGCGTGCCGACGACTATCGCCTCCACGCCGTCGCTCCGACAGATGCTCACGCTCGACTTCCGTGCGCTGCACACCACGTGGCGCATCGGCTACCTCGGCGACTGGCGCCAGGCAAGCGTGAACAACCTCAAACAGCACACCTACACTCATGCTCTCGTCTTCGGCATCGTCAGACGGTTCCGCATCGAGAAACTGTAGTCGCCCACGGAACTCACTCTTCTGGTTGAGAAGCACCTCCCACAGAACGCACGGAACGCACAGAACCTTCTGGCAGAGAAGCACCTCCCACAGAACGCACAGAACCCACGGAACCTTCTGGCAGAGAAGTACCTCCCACAGATTGGCACGGATGCGCACAGATTAGGAGGGTATGGCATCCTGCCATACCCACGCAGCCAACAGCCCCCCAAACTTCTGTAAATTCTGTGAATTCCGTGGGAGGACTTACGCAACCAACCATCTGTGTTGATCTGTGAAATCCGTGGGAGACTATATTCCCACAGAACGCACAGAACACACAGAATCTTCTGGCAGAGAAGCACCTCCCACAGAACACTCTCTAAGTTTATAGAAGAATGCGACGCAACAAAACTTCTGTGAATTCTGTGAATTCCGTGGGAGAACAGACGCAACCAAGCCATCTGTGCAAATCCGTGAAATCTGTGGGAGGACTTACGCAACCAAACTCCCATGAAACCTATGGGAAGATGGCGACACTATCTCGGTTGGTGCAGCGGAGACCGCTGCACCCCTTTAGAATGTTCAGAGGGCGGAGTGGGTATGGCAAGATGCCATACCCTCCTAAAGAGTATAACAATAAAAACAAATGCGAATGAGAAGAATAATCACTATACTGTTTGCATCGCTACTGCTGCTGACCACAGCGTGCGTCGACGAAACGGAGTATGCCGACAATCCGCGCGGCAACTTCGAGGCTCTGTGGCGTGCCATCGACGAACACTACTGCTTCTTCGACTACAAGCACGAGCAGTACGGACTCGACTGGGACGAGGTGCACGAGCGATACAGCCGACAGATAGCCGACGACATGACGACGGGACAGCTGTTCGAGGTGTTAGGCAATATGCTCGGCGAGCTGCGCGACGGACACGTGAACATGTACTCGGCGTGGGACGTGGCACGCAACTGGTCGTGGCACGAAGACTACCCGTCGAACGTGAGCGACACGCTGCTCTCGAAGTATCTCGGCACCGACTATCGCATCGCTGCCGGACTGCGCTACCGCGTGCTCGACGATAACACCGGATACATACGCTGCGCTACCTTCGCATACAACTTCGGCGAGGGCAACCTCGACAATATAATGCTCTACCTCGCACCGTGCAACGGACTGATTGTCGACCTGCGCGACAACGGCGGTGGACAGCTCACGGCTGCAGAACAGTTGGCGGCACGCTTCACCAACGAGCGACTGTTGGTGGGCTACATGCAGCACAAAACGGGAAAAGCGCACACGGCGTTCTCGGAGATGAAGAGCCAATACCTGAAGCCATCGAAAGGCATCAGATGGCAGAAACGGGTGGTGGTGCTGACCAACCGCGCGGTGTATAGCGCAGCCAACGAGTTCGTGAAGTACATGCGCTGCTGCCCGAACGTGACCGTCGTGGGCGACCGCACAGGCGGTGGAGCGGGTATGCCCTACTCTACTGAACTGCCTAACGGCTGGAGCGTGCGCTTCTCTGCCTGCCCTATGTACGACAAGGATAAGAACTCAACGGAGTTCGGCATAGAGCCCGACCATAATGTCGCGTTGAAAGAAGCCGACTGGCTGCGCGGTGAGGATACTATCATCGAGTTCGCACGCGAATTGCTCAGAAAGTAAAAAGGCAAAAATGCCTTTTTACTCTTTTGCCCTTTTACTTTTTTACTCTTTTACTCTTAAATCTGGCTGCGTGGTATGGGCAAGATGCCCATACCTCCTACTTTTTTACTCTTTTACTTTCTCATATTTCTTATTTATCTTTCAATTCCTTTTCCAATTCTTCAATAGTCGGCATGGAAGACTTGAAATCTTTCGGGAATAGCTTAGACAGTTGATATTCTGATATTCCCATTGGTTCCTTGTATGAATCCAAGGCGTATTTTGCCACCACATTATCTTTGTCTTTGCAGATGAGCAAACCTATGGTAGGGTTATCTATGTCGGTTTTGAACTGATGGTTGATGGCTGACACATAGAAACTCAGTTGCCCCAAGAATGATGGATGGAACGACTTTGCTTTCAATTCGATGACCACATACGCATGGAGGTGGGCATTATAAAACAGCAAGTCTGGAAAGAACTCCTGCTGACCTACTTCCAAGCGAAACTGCCTGCCCATATAGGAAAATCCCTTTCCAAGTTCCAAAAGAAAACGAGTAACGTTGTTCAGCAATTCTTCCTCAATGTCACGCTCGTCATATTTCTCCCTTAGGTTAAGGAAGTCCAACTGGTAAGGGGCTTTGGTTATTTGTTGCGCCAAGTCGCTCTGCACAGCCGGAAGTGTGGATTGGAAGTTGGTGATAGCCTTGCCGTCACGCTCGTACAAGTCGGAGTCAAGCCAGTTGAGAAGAGCATCACGTCCCCAGTTGTTTTCCCAAGTCTTTCTTACAAAGAAGAGGGCTTTATCCATGTTTCCCTTGCATCTTGATATTATTCGACAATGATGATCCCATGGTATCATAAACAACAACTTGAAATCGTCAGCACCCTGCTGACGATTTTGATTATGGGGCGCACTTTGTTGAATATCTGCACTATATACACCTTCCATGAAATCGTCAGCAACTTGCGGACGATTTGCTACTAATGGAGCATAGAGCTTATAAAAGTAGCTCATGTACTTCAAGTTGGTTGGCGAGAATCCCTTTATCTCTGGCATTTCATTCTTCAAGTCCTGACTGAGATTCTTGTAGAACCCTGAGCCGTAAGTATTTGTATATTGCTGGGCTTCAATGTCGCGTCCCAACTTCCAGTAGAATTCCAACAGATAGCCATTGGTGACACATGACGCTTTGAGACGATGGCTGTAGAAACGTTCCTTGAGTTCTACAAGCCAATCCTTATAGTCACTATCATTATGAAGAACTACCGCCAAGTCTATATTTTTATTTGCCATTTTTATATTCTTTATTTACGCCACAAATATAATGTTTTATCGTGATAATTCATCGTTAACAAAAAACTTTTTGAATAAGATGGTAACTATTTAGACAAATAAAACCATCTTTACTTTTACTTCTACCAGTACTTGTTGCGGTAGTACTCCAGTACTCGCAGAAAGATTACTCCAGTTTAGCAGCGAGATTACTCCAGTACTGTGGTGAGATTACTCCAGTACTGCTGCGGTAGTACTCAAAAAGGTACGCTTAGGGGTGTAGAACAACGCTTTTTATAGCTGCATCGTGACCACTTCGGCGTTCGCCATGCGTGGCGTTTCGTTCATCGGCGTGCCGCTATGCACGCTTCTTATTGCCTTGTTCATTATTCCGTGTCCCACGGCAAGCACGGTCTTTCCATCATAATTCTCTCTCACGAACTGTAGGAATGCTGCGGCACGCGCCCTGAGAGCGTCGAGCGACTCGATGTCGTCGGTCCACCGAGCATCCTTTAGGTCGGGGATATATCTGCCCGTGAAGCTGCCCCAGTCGCGCTCGCGCAGCAGCTTTGTCTGCACGATGGCGTCGGGCGACACGCCGTGCGCAGCCGCCAGTATCACACACGTGTCGAAAGCGCGCTTAAGGTCGCTCGACACGAACACGTCGATGGGCATGTCTTTCAGCTCGGCAGCGAGGGCACGTGCCTGCCCGATGCCGTTCGGGGTCAGCTCGCCTTGAGTCTGCCCCTGCATAATCTGGCGCACATTGTCGAAGGTCTCGCCGTGGCGCACAAGGAGAAGTGTTGTCATATTGTTGTTATTTTTAGGAGCAAAGACATGGGAAGGCTGCGTGGTATGGGCAAGATGCCCATACCTCCTACCTTTTTACTTTTTTACCTTTTTACCCTTTTACTTTTAAAAGCACTTTCACCGCTTCGCCCACTGTCGGCACACCGCTCACCACCATTGAGCGTTTGCCGTTCACCTCCTTGAGGTTGCAGCGGCGTGCGTTGGCAGCGATGAAGTCGAGTGCCTTGCCGAAGGTGGCACTGCGGTAGTAGGCAGAGTTGGGGTTGCTGACGAACTGCATCTGCATACGTCCCTGTTTGAGTATTATCTTCTCGCAGCCGAGGCTCTTGCCGTAGCGGCGCAGTGCCACCACCTGCAGCAGTTCCTCGCCCTCGTGCGGTATGGCACCGAAGCGGTCGATGAGTCGCTGGCGGTAAGCGTCGAGCTCGTCGTCGTTGTCGATGTTGTCGAGCTCGCGGTAGAGCAGCATACGCTCTGCGCTGCCCTGCACATAGGTATCGGGGAAGTACATCTCGAGGTCGCTCTCCACGGCACAGTCCTCTACGAAGGCATCGCCCGTGAGGTTGTTGCCCTGCGCTATCTCCTCGGCGTACATGTCGGCGAACTCGTCGTTCTTCAGTTCGGTGACCGCCTGGTTGAGTATCTTCTGATACGTCTCGTAGCCAAGGTCCTCCATAAATCCGCTCTGCTCGGCACCGAGCAGATTGCCCGCACCGCGGATGTCGAGGTCCTGCATGGCGAGGTTGAAGCCGCTACCCAGTTCGGAGAAGTTCTCCAAAGCCTCCAGTCGGCGGCGTGCCTCGGAGGAGAGCACCGACTTAGGCGGTGCAAGCAGATAGCAGAACGCCTTGCGGTTGGAGCGACCCACGCGACCGCGCATCTGGTGGAGGTCGGAGAGTCCGAAGCGGTGGGCATCGTTGATGATGATGGTGTTGGCGTTGCTGATGTCGATGCCGTTCTCGACGATGGTCGTGGAGAGCAGCACGTCGTAGTCGTAGTTCATAAAGCCGATAAGAATCTTCTCCAGCTCCTCGGGCGACATCTGTCCGTGTCCGATAGCCACACGCGCGTCGGGCACGTATTTCTTTATGAGCGCAGCAATCTCGGGCAGGTTGCTGATGCGGTCGTTGACGAAGAACACCTGTCCGTTGCGCGACATCTCGAAGTTGATGGCATCGGCTATTATCTCATGCCCGTACACGCCCAGCTCGGTCTGTACGGGGTAGCGGTTGGGTGGCGGCGTGCGCATGATGCTCATGTCGCGTGCGCCCATCAGCGAGAACTGGAGCGTGCGCGGTATAGGCGTAGCCGACATGGTGAGCGTGTCAACGTTGGTCTTCAGCGTGCGCAGCTTCTCCTTTGTAGAGACGCCGAACTTCTGTTCCTCGTCGATGATGAGCAGTCCGAGGTCGTGCCACTCCACAGCCTTTCCTATCAGCTTATGCGTGCCGACGAGTATGTCTATCTTGCCCGCCTTAAGGTCGGCAAGCACCTCGCGCGTCTGCTTCGCCGTGCGGGCACGCGAGAGGTAGTCGACACGCACCGGCATACCCTTCAGACGGTCTGAGAAAGTCTTGTAGTGCTGGAAGGCGAGCACCGTTGTAGGCACGAGTACCGCCACCTGCTTAGAGTCGCACGCCGCCTTGAACGCCGCACGTATCGCCACTTCGGTCTTGCCGAAGCCCACGTCGCCACACACCAGGCGATCCATCGGTCGGGCAGACTCCATGTCGGCCTTCACGTCGTGCGTGGCGCGCTGTTGGTCGGGCGTGTCCTCGTAGAGGAACGACGCCTCAAGCTCGTGCTGCAGATAGGAGTCGGCAGAATAGGCGAAGCCTTTCTCGTGGCGACGCTTGGCGTAGAGCTTGATGAGGTCGCGCGCAATGTCCTTGATGCGCTTCTTCGTGCGCTCCTTCAGCTTCTCCCATGCGCCGGTGCCGAGCGTGCTGAGTCGGGGCGGTTCGCCCGTGTCGCTGCGGCGGTACTTCGATATCTTGTAGAGCGAGTGGATAGACACGTCGACGATGTCGCCACGCTGATAGTAGAGGCGTATCATCTCCTGGTAGGAGTCGCCGACAGGCACGCGCACCAAGCCGCCGAACTTGCCGATGCCGAAGTCGACGTGCACGATGAAGTCGCCGGGTTCCATCTCCTGCAGCTCCTTCATCGTGAGTGCCATCTTGCCCGTTCGGGCTGCGTCCGACTTCAGGTTGTACTTGTGGAAGCGGTCGAATATCTGATGGTCGGTGAAGAAGCACAGACGCAGGTCGTTGTCGGCGAAGCCCTCGTGCAGAGTGCGGTTGACGGGAGTGAAGGGGAGTGCTGAATGTTGAGAGTTGAGAGTTGAGAGTTGAGAGTTATGATTTGCGGATTGAGAGTTGAGAGTTGGGAGTTGAGAGTTATGATTTGCAGATAGAGAGTGCTCCTTGTTTCTGCGCATCTGTTGCAGCTCCTCACTGTCGAAAATATCGCGCAGGCGTTGCGTCTGCTTCTCCGAGTCGGCGAGAATGTAGAGCTGATAGCCCTGCAGAAGATAATCGTCGAGGGTCTGGGTGAGCAGACTGAAGTTTTTGTGGAAGAGCGGCTGCGGCGAGATGTGAAACTCGATAGACACCTGCGGTGTGCCCGAAGGCTTTGCGCCGAACTCCACGAGGCGGAAGCGGCATATCTCCTCGCGGAAGCGCGTGGGCGACACGAGGTTGTTCTCCTTGCGCATATCGCGCATTATCTGCTGCTCCACCTCCGTAGCACCCTCCAAACGTTCGGTCATGGCTTGCTGCGAAAAGCCGTCGTTGTATATCTGCTCGATGGTAGAACAGAGATAGAGGCGGTCTTTCATCACGAGCAGTGCGTCGTCGGGCAGTAGCGACGTGAACGGCTGCTTCTCCTCGGTGAGCTGCGCCAGTTCGGGCACGATGCGCACCTGCTGCTTCGCGTCCTTCGAGAGCTGATCGGCCACCTCGAACGTGCGTATGGTGTCTACCTCGTCGCCGAAGAAGTCGATGCGGAACGGCAGCTCCGACGAGTAGGAATAGACATCGATGATGCTGCCACGCATTGCGAACTGACCAGGCTCGTAGACGTAGTCGACCTCCTTGAAGCCGAACTCGCGCATCTGGCGTCCGAGGTCGGCAAAGTCGATGATGTCGCCAACGGCGATGTTGATGGTGCGCTCGTCGAGACGGCGTTTCGACACGACAAGCTCGCTGAGCGCCTCGGGGCAGGTCACAACGTATAGAGCTTCAGCAGCATCGTCTGCATTCTTGCCTGCGCCCTTGCCCGTTGATGCCTTCTGCGTGTCGGCAGAGGTAAGAGCCGCGAGACGACTCAATGTCTCGGTGCGCAATATCTCGTTGGCTGCGTCGCGCTGTCCGTACTTCACCGCACGACGGTAGGACGACGGGAAGAAGAGCACGTTGTCGGTGCCGAGTATCTGCGTCAGGTCGTGATAGAAGTAGCCTGCCTCGTCGTTGTCTTGAAGGATGAAAACGGCGGTGAGAGTGTTGAATGTTGAATGTTGAATGTTGAGTTTTTGCGACGGAGCGTCGCAATTTTGAGTTTTGGGTTTTGAGTCTTTCTTCCCGTTAAGTCGTTCGGCTACGGCGGAGAAAAACACAGGAGCCGATGAGGCAAGTAGTCCACCGAGGAATACGTGTCTCACCGACTCGTCGCTGATAGCTTTCAAAAAAGCCCCGCACTGTGGCAGGGCTGTATAAATGTTGCTGATGTTTCTTATTTCCATAGGTCTGGTTAGTGCTTAAACCGTCTGTTGCGGACCTTTTGCTTTGTTGGTGCACTTGAGACAAGTGCACCCCCTTGAGGTGCAGAAAAGCAGCTGATGCGGTCTTAAGCAATAGAGTTTTTTAGTGTTTCGCCTCAGGATACTTTCTGAACCAGCCGTCCCATCTGAGTCGCATCACGCCGAAGAACGCCTCACCGAAGATACCACCGCTCATCTTGCTGACACCCTCGCGACGGTTGACGAAGATGACCGGCACCTCCTTTATCTTGTAGCCCATCTTGTAAGCCGTGAACTTCATCTCTATCTGGAAGCCGTAGCCCTTGAAGCGCACCTTGTCGAGGTCGATAGAAGAGAGCACGCAACGACGGTAGCACTTGAAGCCGGCAGTGGTGTCGTGCACCTTGAAGCCCGTAACCATACGCACGTACTTCGACGCGAAGTAGCTCATCAGCACGCGACCGATAGGCCAGTTGACAACGTTCACGCCACTCACGTAGCGCGAGCCGATAGCCACGTCGTAGCCCTCGTCGTGACAAGCACTGTAGAGGCGTGGCAGGTCGTTGGGGTCGTGAGAGAAGTCGGCATCCATCTCGAAGATGTAGTCGTAGCCGTGCTCAAGCGCCCACTTGAAGCCTGTGATGTATGCCGTGCCAAGACCCAACTTGCCACTGCGCTCGAGGATGAAGAGGCGGTCGCCGAACTCATCACTGATGAGGTGCTTCACGATGGCTGCAGTGCCGTCGGGACTACCGTCGTCGATGACGAGGATGTGGAAACACTTCTCAAGTGAGAACACCGCGCGTATGATCTTCTCGATGTTCTCCTTCTCGTTATATGTCGGTATGATTACTATGCTATCGCTTTTGTTCATTGTTTTGCTATTGAATGGTTTTACATTGTCAACTCGTCAACTCGTAACTTGTAACTCGTCAACTAATATGCAAATATACTAAATGTATTCGATACGAGTGCCGCCGTAGCGTTAAAAAACGTGTTTTCGGGAGTTTTACTGGTCGGGGTTCTCCACAAAGCCCTGATATTGCTCCTCCAGTCCGCCCATCACCACCTTGTAGCTCTCTTCCTCAAGATACTTGATGTTGTCCGTACCCTTGCCAACAGGCAGTATCGGCTTGTGTATGGTGAGGCGGAGCGGATGCCAAACCACCCACTTCATATCGCGAGTGCGTGGCATGATGTCGAACGAGCCATTGATGGTGAGTGGCACAACGGGCAGCTCGATGTCGTCGGCGAGCATGAAGGCTCCGCGCTTGAATACGCCCATGTGTCCTGTGAACGAGCGTGCCCCCTCGGGGAACACCACGAGCGACATACCACCCTGCAGTGTCTGTCGAGCGCGGTCGTAGGTCTCGCGTATCTTGCTTGCGCCACGCTTGTCGACGAAGATGTGGTGAGCCGATTCGCACGCCTTGCCAACGAACGGCATCTGGCGTAGCTGGCGCTTCATCATCCACTTAAAGTTGCGCGAGAGGAAGCCGTAGATGAGGAAGATGTCGAACGCTCCCTGGTGGTTGGCTACGAACACATACGACTGTCCCTTCACAAGATTCTCGCGTCCCTCCACCTTCACCGGCAGCAGGAGTATGCGTATGATGAACTGCGCCCACCACTTGCCAGGGTAGTAGCCCCAGAAGTGACCGTTGCCTAAGGTGCAACCGATTATAACCATCAAGCTGGTGATGAGGGTGTAGACAGCTATCAAGGGGAGAGCTATCAAGAGCTGATATATACGATACAGATATTTCATTGCTTGTTTTTGTTTTTTTATTTTATAAGCCGAACTAAGCCTTCTTAAGCCTTTCTAAGCCTTTGCCTAAACTTTTGCTAATTAAGCCCTCCCCGATGGGGAGGGTTGGGAGGGGCTCTTTTTACTTTTTTACCTTTTTACTTTTTTACTTTTAACGTGATTTCCACAATCTCCGGTTTCATGTGGAAGCGGAACGGCAGGAAGCCTCCCACGCCCGTAGACACAAAGAGGAAGCGTTTGCCCTCGCTATACAGTCCGGCATCCTCGCTGTTGACAAGACTTGTGGGTCGCCAGCCGAAGAGCGACAGCTGTCCGCCGTGGGTGTGTCCGCTCAGCGTTAGTTGTGCTGTGCATTGTGGCAGTATATGGCGGCGCCATGCCGACGGGTCGTGCTGCATCATAATGACGAACGATTTGGGCGATATGCCGTGCAGTGCCTTGCGATAGTCGGCTTTGCAGGGGAACGGCGGACGACCGTCGTTCTCCGTTCCGGCTATCACTATCGAGTCGGCTCCGCGACGCAAGATGCGACGCTCGTTGAGCAGCAAGTCCCAGTTGAGCGAAGCCTCGAACGAACGTGTCAACCGTTCCATGTCGCGTTTCTGCTCCGCCGTGGCTGTCTTCACATAGTCGGCGTAGTCGTGGTTGCCAAGCACGGAGAAGATACCGTCGACCGGATGCAGATGAACCAACGTGGGCGCATGACGCACCAACTCCTGTGGGCGCATATTCTGTAAGTCGCCGGTGAAGAGGATGGCATCGGGATGTAGCTCGTTCACCTGTGCCACCATGCGCTGAGCAAACTCCTGCTTCATCGAGCCGAGGTGCATGTCCGAGAGCTGCACGATGCGATAGCCGTCGAAGGCTTTAGGCAGACTGTCAAACTCGAGCGTAACGCGCTTCACGTGCAGCTGGTCGGGACCCACCATCGTACCCATGAACAGCACATAGAACCATCCGAGCACAAGCACCAGTCCGGTGTGGTTGCCCCAGTTGGTGCGCAACTTCAGCAGTCGCTTAACAGCCAGTCCGGCGAGCGACGACAAGGTGAAGACCACCTTCGGCACGATGAGCAGCCCGAGCATGAACAGATACACGTTGAAGAGCGTGAGGTTATCGGGCGCGAAGTTGCGCATCATCGAATAGGCTGCGGTACAGGCTATCATGGCGGCTCCCGGCACCCACCACAAAAGACGCATCCATAGCGTCATGTCGAAGCGCCAGCGCAGATAGCGTCTGTATATGTACAGGTCGGGCAGCAGCGTGAGTAGCAGTATGAGTATTGATATCCTTGCGATCATTATGTTCCATTTTATGGCACGTTTTCTCGCCATGGCATAACTCGAGCAAGCTCGGTTCTGCTCATTTGGCTTAACGAAAACGTTTCTTATAAACTTGCGATAGTGTTGTTACAGAGTTTTCATCTATTTCAAAAACCTGCGTATGAGCTCCACGGGCAGTCCGCGACGGTGCGCATAGTCGCGCAACTGGTCTTCGCCGATGCGCCCCAACTCGAAGTAATGCGCCTTCGGGTGGGCGAACATCAGTCCGGACACCGATGCGTGGGGCTTCATGGCACCACTCTCGGTGAGTCGGATGCCAATCTGCTTGAGGTTGATGAGCCGGTCGATGATGAAGTTGACACTCGTGTCGGGCATCGACGGATAGCCCACAGCCGGACGTATGCCTTGAAAATCCTCGCGCAGCAGTTCGGCTACGGACAGATTTTCGTCGGGTGCATATCCCCATAGCGAGCGACGTACCTCCATGTGAAGCACCTCCGCCGTAGCCTCAGCGAGTCGGTCGGCAAGCGTCTGCGCCAGCATACGCTGATAGTCGTCGGTAAGGAAGTCGTGCTCCAACGCCAGGTCGACCGTAGTGGCGAACACTCCGATGCGGTCTGTCACGCCCGAAGCCTGCGGACGGATGAAGTCGGCAAGCGATAGGTTCGGCTCGCCCTCACGTGTGGGATGTTGCTGACGCAGCATAGGCAGCCGCACATCGCCAATGAGTATGTCGTCGCCGTCGCTGTTAGACTCGAACAGGCCTACGGCAGCGTGTGTCTGGTAGCGCGTCTCCAAGCTGTCGAGCATATGTTCTGCCTCCGCCCGCATTCGGTCTTTAGCCTCCTGCGGCTTGCCCGAGAGCCCCCAGGCGAAGTAGAAGTAGAGCCAGTTGATGTACGGACGCAGGGTGGAAATGTTATAATCGGTGTATTGCAGCATCGTCGGTCTACTCTCTAAAGCGCACCGCCTCGCCACGGCTCGACGCATCGAACGCCCAGTTGTTATATATAATCTGTCCGTTGCACATCGTGGTGCGCACCTGCCACTGATAGGTATGACCCTCCATTGGACTCCAGCCGCACTTGCTCTGTATCGTCTCCGGCGTTACGGTCCACGGAGCGTCGGGCTTCACGATGACGAGGTCTGCCTTGTAGCCCTTGCGTACAAAGCCGCGCTTCGACACCTCGAAGAGCGTAGCTGGGTTGTGCGCCATCAGTGTGACGAGGCGCTCCATACTGAGCACACCTTCGTCCACAAGTTCGAGCATTGTGACAAGCGAGAACTGCACCATAGGCATACCCGAAGCAGCGCGTGCACATCCGCCCTCCTTGTCCTTCAGCAGATGAGGTGCGTGGTCGGTGCCGATGGTTGTTATGCGTCCGTCGGTGAGAGCGTGGCGTAGTGCGTCGCGGTCGGCAGCGGTCTTGATGGCAGGGTTGCACTTTATGCGTGTGCCGAGGCGAGCGTAGTCGTCCTGTGTGAATACGAGGTGAGCCACGACTGCCTCTGCCGTGATGCGTGGCGAAGAGCCGAACAGCTCCAGTTCGCGTGCTGTGGTCATGTGTGCCACATGCAGACGTGCACCTGTATGCTCAGCGAGGTCTACGGCGCGCTTTGTCGACTCGTAGCACGCTGCCTCGGAGCGTATCTCAGGGTGGTGCTCAACGGCGGGATCGTCGCCGTACTGCTCCTGTGCGTGCTTCATATTGCGGTTGATGATGTCGGTATCCTCGCAGTGAGCCATCAGTGGCAGTGTCGCCTTGCTGAACAGTTCGTGTAGCACGTCCTGTCTGTCTACGAGCATGTTGCCCGTAGACGAACCCATGAAGAGCTTTATGCCCGGCACGCGGTGTGGGTCGATACCGGTGACGCAGTCGATGTTGTCGTTTGTAGCTCCGATGAAGAAGCTGTAGTTGACGTGCGACTTTTTGGCTGCGTCCTCAAACTTAGCGTTGAGTGCTTCCTCGGTTGTGGTCTGTGGCTTGGTGTTCGGCATATCGAAGTAGGTGGTGACACCGCCGTAAGCCGCAGCACGACTCTCGGTCTCCATGTCCGCCTTCTCGGTCAGTCCGGGGTCGCGGAAGTGTACATGACAGTCGATCACTCCGGGCATAACAAAACACCCCGTGGCATCTACGATGCTGTCGTAGTCGCCACGAGGTGTTTCTGTACCTTCTATAATGTCTGTAATGGTGTCGCCGTCGACAACGAGGGACGCTACTCGCGTAGCCCCCTCGTTGACAAGCTTACCACCAAATACTAATGTTTTCATATTTCTTAGATATAGTTACTGATCGTTGTTAGCGTATGCTATTCGCTGGCAGCGGGCTGTGCCAGCTCGTTCGGTGTCGGTCCGTCGGGCATCGAAGGAACTGTAGCAGCACCGGCAGGCGCATTGTTCACTTCTTTCATGCCGTTCATAATGGCTTGGTTCTCCAGAGCCTTCTGATAGTAGTCCTTCACGTATGGGTCGTTCTTGAACTTGTCGGTGGCTTTGCTCATGATATCCTCTATCCACGGTGTGAGTTCGGGATAGCGATAGCCGATGGTCATCATGAAGAATACGCCCGGACCAAGCACATTGTCGAAGTTCTCGGTGACGAATGTTGTGACGAGCTTGTCCTCTTCTGCCATGAGTCGCACTGCCTCGGCGTTGATGTGGCGTGTCACTGCCTCCATATCGCTACCGTCCATGATGGCGCGGTCGTGAGTATGCAGCAGTTCGGCTTCCTGATTTTTCAGCTGGTTGTACTTGTTGAAGAACTTAAAGAGCTCGTCGTTGAGCGGTGTGCCACTCACATTCTGCTGTGTGTTGTCGAGCTTTATAGTGATGTCGCCACTTTCGATTACGAGTGGCAGTATGCTCTCGTCGTCCATGAAGATATTGGCGAGGCGCACGGTGTCGAACGTTCCGCTGAACTGAAACTGTCCGTGTACGACATCGCAGGAGTCAATCTTCTTGAAGTCGTTATTGCTTAGCACCTTCAAGTAGAGCATACGACCATCGAGTGTGGACACGTTCGAGGAGCCTTGTATGTTGTACGAGCTGGAGCATGATGCCAATGCTATTATACAGAGTAAAGCGTAAAGTAGCTTCTTCATTATCTTGAGTTTTTATTGGGTTCTTATTGTTTTCTTATTGTCTGTCTGTGGCTGGAGCATCGTCCTGCTCTTCACTGTCGGCTTCGTCCTCCACTGCGTCTTTCTTCAACTCCGATGCTATGCGGTGCATAGAGTACATCTCGAGTATGGCTGCAGCGAGCAATAGCAACACCCATTTGTTGTAAACTACGTTGAAGTAAGTGATGGTGTCGGCGAAGTAGTCCTTGAGCCACATGTTAGCACTATCTACCATGAACAGACCTGCCAATACGAAGAAGATGTCGGCGAAGGTCATTATCTTCTTGAGTCGCTTGATGGTGGGGTTATGTCCTTCGTATGCCTGGTTCACCTGCATCGCTGCAAACAGTAATGCTCCGACAAGGAATATCCAGCATACAATCTGCTGTGCGAACATAAAGACGAAGCAGCCAGCTCCTATCACCATTAATACGCCTCCGATGAGGAATAGCGCGCTTTGTATAGTATTTAGTTGTTTCATTGTAGTTTACTCTTTTGCTTTTTCAGGTTGGGGGTCGTCGCTAAGCACATAGATATCCTCGTCGTCAGCCTTCATAAAGTAGCGTTCGCGTGCTATCTTCTGAAACGCTTGCGGACCCTGTCGCATCTCCTTCAGCTTCTTCAGGTCGCTTTCGTTCTGCGCATTATACTTTGCTATTTCCTCCTCCAGGTCGCTGATTTGCATCTCGAGTTGGAAACGATGCAGGAAGCTATTCTCATCAACAAAGCCCACGGTGAGCACGCCGATGATTATGGTTATGGCATATTTATAATGGCTTATCAAAGCCAAAATGAGTTTCAAACGCCCCATTTTCGTTCTATATTATATATAATGTGTGAATATCGAAAGGCGCATCAACCCTTTATTGGCTCGCCTTTTCAGTGTTGCAAACTTACTACAAATTTTTCATATTCCGCCCGCTACGCACATTTTTTAGGGTTTATTATACAAACAAATTGTTTGAATATGCAAAATTTAGTTAACTTTGCACCCAGTTTATATAGTGTAGACTAAGGGGTGGCGGAATATTTGCCGTCTGAGAACATACCCTCAGAGCTGATCCGGATAATACCGGCGTAGCGATAAGGTACAGATACGAACGGTTTTCTTTATTTCAAAAGCCCTTATAGTCTTATTATTGGATAACAACATCAACTTTAAAAAAGATGAAGAAAATCATTGGAGTAGCCTTGGCTGCTGCGTGCACTTGCCCTTCGCAAGCTGCTGGCGAGCAGAACAAGCTCGACACTACCCGTGTGAACAACCTCAACGAGGTGGTAGTAAAGGCTGTAAGAGCCCCGAAGAGTTCACCATTTGCAGTAGAAAACATCAATAAGCCTGAGCTTGAGCGCTTCGCTACCTCTGGTAGAGAGCTGCCTATGCTCTTCGCTCGCACACCGGGCGTGCTTGCATGGAGCGAGAACGGCGTGGGTACAGGTACTGTTTATATGCGTATGCGTGGTGCTGCCGGTAGCCGCATTAACGTAACGGTAGACGGTGTACCTCTCAACTCGCCTGAGGACCAGTGCGTGTTCTGGGCAAATATGAACAGCTATGCAGCCCTCATGGGTAGCGCACAAATTCAGCGTGGCATCGGTTCATCAACCAACGGCGACGGAGCCTTCGGTGGTGCGGTGTCGCTTGCTACAGCTGCGCCGTCGCTGAAGCCAACCGTAGAGGTTACTGGCTCTTACGGTTCGTTCAACACATACCGCTTTGGCGGCAAGTTCTCAACGGGTCTGCTCTGGGATCACCTCGTACTCGACGGTGCTTACCACGAGACCAATACCGACGGATACATCCACGGCACAAGCGGACGCTCAGGTTCGTACTACGGCGGACTGACATGGTTCGGCGACCGCTTCAAGATTTCGTATAAGAACATCGGCAACTTCGAGCACACAGGTCAGGCATGGAACGGTGTGCCAGCATGTAACTACGACGGCGATACCGACCTCAAGGCATGGGGCATCAAGAGCTATAAGGATATGTGGAAGCATGGATTGGGCAAGTTCAACCCGCTCTACGAGTCGCTCAACATCCCGATGGATGACAACTGGGCACCCGATCCAAGTAAGCCGCTCACAACAGAGCGTTACAAGATGCGCGACGGCTCATACTGGGATAAGACCACTGACAACTTCGAGCAGAGCCACAACATCCTCAACTTCACATGGCAGCCTACCGACCATTGGAGCCACTCCGTAACAGCTCACTACACATACGGCTATGGCTACTACACCGAGTTCAAGCAGAACACAAAGTTGGCTTCTAAGTTTGGCATCAACGAGATGTACGTAAAGGACGGCGAACTGAAGCTCGTGAAGTCGGATGCTATCCGTAAGAAAGGACTCACACAGAACAACTATGGCGCTCTCTACAACGTGAACTACAAGGATGCCCTGTGGGATGTTACGGGCGGTCTTAGTATGCAGCTCTTCCGTTGCAACCACTGGGGCAAGGTGACATACATCGCTGACAAGACTCTCGAGGAAAAGTACTTCACTAATGGTCGCTACAAGTACTACGACTCTGACGCAGATAAGAACGACTGGAGCTGGTTCTTCAAGGCTAACCGCAAGTTCGGCAAGGGTTGGAACTGGTTCCTCGATATGCAGATGCGCTATGTCAACTATCAGACCGACGGCATCAACGACCACTTCGAGCAGGGTGCCGACGGCAACTACAAGAACCAGAGCATCAACATCAACGAGAACTACTTCTTCGTCAACCCGAAGGCAGGCATCAGCTACGATGCTAACGGACATAAGGTTTACGCTTCTATCGCCTACGCCAACCGCGAACCGGAGCGCAACAACTTCACCGACAACATCGGCTACGGCAATCCGTCGCCTGAGCGTCTGCTCGACATCGAGTGGGGTTATCAGTATCAGGGCGAGAACTGGTTCGCAGGTGTCAACTTCTACTACATGAAGTACGTCAACCAGTTCGTGATGACTGGTGAGAAGAGCGACATCGGCGAGGCACTGACACGCAACATCAAGGACTCTTATCGTCTCGGTGCTGAGCTGTCAGCAGGCTGGAGCCCACTCTCATGGCTCTCTGTAGAGGGTAACGCCGCGCTGAGCCGCAACCGTCTACATAACTTCAAGGAGTGTGTCGAGAGCTGGGATGGTGCTGCCGTATGGAACACATACAAGAGCTCTACCATTGCTTTCTCGCCGTCGGCTATCCTCAACGGCTTCGTAGATGTTCACTTCGCTGGCTTCCGCGCCACATGGCACACCAACTTCGTCAGCAAGCAGTATCTCGACAACACCGAGAGTTCTGATCGCTCACTGCCCTGCTATTCGCAGACTAACGTGAACGCTTCGTACACATTCAACTTCGCTAAGCGTATGCTTGGCTTGAAGCAGATTGTGCTCGGTGCCGACTTCAACAATATATTCAACCGCCACTATGCAGCTTCTGGCTACGTCTACTACGATTGGTACAACCAGGGTAAGCGCAACTCTACCGTGGCTTACATCCCAATGGCTGGTTTCAACTGCATGGGAACCGTAACACTGAAGTTCTAAAACCTCGTCCCTCCCCCGTCGGGGAGGGGCTGTTTTTTTTTGATAAAATGACAGATTTTCTCTCCACTCATTGGCTCGACATCGTCACAACAATCCTCGGGCTCATCTATCTCGTTCTCGAATACCGTGCGAGCATCGCGCTGTGGGTTGTAGGCATCGTGATGCCAGCCATGGACATTTATCTCTACTGGAGCCACGGTCTCTATGGTGATGCCGGCATGGCTGTCTACTACACGCTTGCCGCAATATACGGCTATGCCGTGTGGAAGTTCGGAGCGAAATGGAAGGCAATGATTAAATGCAAAGGCTCTGATAAGAAAGAAGGCGCAAGCGCAGTTAGCTCTGATAAGATAGGAGCTGCAAGCGCGGTTAGCAGTTCTTCCGAAGATCTTCCTATAACGTTCTTTCCTCGCCGCCTCATCTTGCGCACGCTCGGCTTTTTCTTCCTTGCCTGGGCTGCCACATATTATGTCTTGGTGGCTTACACCAACAGTACGGTTCCCTTGCTCGATGCTTTCACCAACGCTCTGAGCTTCGTCGGCTTATGGGCATTGGCACGCAAGTATGTTGAGCAGTGGCTCTTCTGGATAGCCGTCGACGTTGTCTGCTGCTATCTGTACGTGGTCAAGGGCATACCGTTCAAGGCTGGGCTCTACGGGCTGTATGTGGTGATAGCGGTCATGGGATATTGGAAGTGGAAGGGGCTTGCGAGAAAGGCGCAGGTATAGAGAATCTAGAACATCTAGAATATCTAGAACATCTAGAACGTCTATAGTTTCTCCTCCCCAAGCTGTTCCTTCAGCCTCTTTATCTCCTCTTCCTTTCCATAATACATTTTTAGCGCTCTTTGCTTTAAATCCTCGAAGGCTGCCTTCCACTTCGTAGCCTCTGCCTTCCACTTCGTAGTTTCAGCCTGTGCCTCGGCGAGGGATTGCTTCAGACGTGGCAGCTCTGCCTCCAGCTGCTTCAAACGCTCGTCTTGCTGCTGGCGATATCCGGTGCGAGCGCGGTGCATACGCTCCTTTATGCCGCCCTCAGTGATAAACTCCTGCTCCAGTTTCTTCAAGAACGACATCATCATCCGGTCGATGAAGTGGCAGAGCGTGATGGCATAGTTGCACATCTGCTCGTCAGTCCACTGCGCGAAGAACGCCTCATAATCGGACAGGCGATTATGATAGCGACAATAGTTGAGCATATCAGCGTAGCGCGGTTCACCGCTAACGAAGAACTGTAGGTGACGCGACTTTATATAGTCCTCAAAGTCCTCGCGCAACTCCTTCAGCGAAGCGCGAGCCACGTTGAGTAGCTTCAGTTGCATCTCCGTGGAGGCGACACCGTCCGCCAAGCCTTCCACGATATTCTGCTTACACGAACGTGCTGCCTGTATCACTTGGTCGCGCGTGCGATCTTTGTATAAATGTATAAAGCGCTCACAGAAGGAGAACGCAAGCTGATATATCACATCCGACTTCTGATAGAAATAAAGCGCATCCCAATTGGCTTGCGATTTCAGCACGTGCTGAGTATTCGAGGTTTCTGCCATAATAGAATAAGAGATGAATAGTTTGATTTGGTGCTGCAAATATAAAGAAAAAAGCAATAGAAAGTGCTTTTTATTGCGTACTTTTGCTTGCTCAAAACAAAGTATACAGTTGACGAACAACCACTGCCAACTAAAACATAATAAACATGTGCAATCAACCACACACTCCCAAAAGCTTTGCATCGCTACAGCCGGACGGCTTCGATGCGGTCGTCGTAGCCGGTGGCGACTTCCCCACTCATGCTGTGCCATTCACGCTCGTCGAACAGGCACGGATGCTTGTGGCGTGCGACTCGGCTGGCGAAGAACTGATACGACGCGGATACATGCCGACGGCGATTATAGGCGACTGCGACTCGATGTCGCAGGAATTCCTGACAGCGCACCGCGACATTATATATAAGGTGGAGGAGCAGGAGTACAACGACCTTACGAAGGCGACGCGCTTCTGCGTGGAGCGTGGATGCCGCCGCATTGCTTACGTCGGAGCTACGGGCAAGCGCGAGGACCACACATTAGGCAACATATCGCTGCTCGACTTCTATCGTCGTGAGATGCACATCGCGGCGTTGATGGCTACCGACCACGGCGTGTTCCTTTCGGCTTCCGGCACAACGGAACTTGCCACCTTTGCCAGACAGCAAGTGAGCATCTTCAACCTCACGTGCTCGCACCTTGAGGGCGACGGTCTGCGCTGGCAGCCGTATGCGTTCGCAGCGATGTGGCAGGGCACACTCAACGAGGCGACGGGCGAGAGCATCACGCTGCGTGGCGACGGCAGCTACATGGTGTACGGCGTGTACGAGTAGGTAAAAAACGAGCCTGCTTATTTTGTAATTTGCCGAGTTTATACTAACTTTGCACGCTCAAAACGCCCCTTTCATCATTAACAATTTATATTTTTTATGTTCAAAAACAATTTCAACGCACGCCCCGTGGCATTGCATTTCAAGCACTTCACGCACCGCAGCTACGCTCTTTTCAGCTGTCTGGGTCGCGAGGTGCTCATCTGCACGCTCAGTGTGGCTACGCTCACCAACGCCAAGGCAGAGGGCATCAGCACGAAGCCTGTAGCGTCGGCTCTGGCTCTCGACTCGCTGAGCCGTGAGGAGGTGAAGCTCGACGAGGTGCTCGTAACGGGTTCGCGTGCTCCGCTCACTGCATTGCAGTCGGCAAAGATTGTGGCTGTCATTTCGCGCGACGACATTCAGCGTGCGGAAGCAGCGAGTGTCAACGACATTTTAAAGTTAGTCCCGGGCGTGGATGTCCGTCAGCGCGGGGGCTTTGGTGTACAGACGGACATCTCCATCAACGGCGGCACGTTCGACCAGATTACCATTCTATTGAATGGCATGAATATTTCGAGTGCACAGACGGGTCACAACGCTGCCGATTTTCCAGTTTCGCTTTCCGACATTGAGCGCATCGAGGTTCTCGAGGGTGCTTCGGCACGTGTATTCGGTTCGTCGGCGTTCAGCGGCGCCATCAACATCGTAACGCGTGCCGATGCCGAGAACAACGTAACGGTGGCTGCCGAGGGCGGCTCGTTCGGCACGTTCGGCGGCGACGCAAGCGTGAATCTTGCTACGGGTGCGGTGCGTCAGAAGTTGAGCGGTGGCTACACGCAGAGCGATGGAGGCACGGAGAACAGCGACTTCCGTCGTCGTCGCGCCTACTACACGGGCAGCTGGAAGTCGCGCTACGTAGACATGCAGTGGCAGGGCGGCTTCTCGTCACAGGACTTCGGTGCGTCTACGTTCTACAGTGCGAAGTTCAAGAATCAGTTTGAGGCTACACGCCGTTTCCTTGCGTCGGCACAGGCGGAGATAAAGCCGTGGGCTGACGAGCGTTTCGTGCTTACGCCGATGGTCTACTGGCATAAGGATGTAGACCACTACCAGCTTATAAAGGGCAAGGAGGGTGCTGCTGCCGGCGAGAATTATCACCGTCTCGACACCTACGGCGGCTCGCTCAACGCTCATGCCTCGTGGCTGCTCGGCAAGACGGCGGCTGGCGTGGACGTGCGCCGCGAGCATATCCTCAGTACTGCGTACGGCGATGTGCAGCCTGAGGACAAGTGGGTGTCTATCAGTGGCACCGACCGCAAGTACAACCGACTCGGCGAGCGCACCAACACGAGTCTCTTCCTCGAGCATAACGTCATCGTGGGCGGCTTCACGCTGTCGGCTGGCTTGCTCGCCAACCGCAACACGGCGCTCGACGGCAAGTTCCGCCTCTACCCAGGTGTGGACGTGAGCTACCGCCCAAACGACGAGTGGAAGGTGTATGCTTCGTGGAACCGCGCGCTGCGCGTACCTACGTACACCGACCTTTATACCAGCAACTCGGTGCAGCAGGGCGACATTGCGCTGCGACCGGAGAAGAACGAGGCGTTCAAGGTGGGCACGCGCTACCGCACGCACGGCTTCGAGGCAGTGCTGAGTGGGTTCTACTCGAAGGGAACGGACATTATCGACTGGGTGTACCCTACGGCTGAGAGCAAGAAGTATCAGGCTATGAACATCGGTAAGCTCGACAACATGGGCTACTCCGTTGATGCTGCGCTGCACCTGCAGGAGTTGCTGCCGAAGTTCTTCATCACACGCATAAAGGCTGGCTATGCGTTCATCCATCAGAAGCACTCTACCGACGGTGATGTCTTCGGTTCGCTCTACGCCTTAGAGTATCTGCGCCACAAGGCTACGCTGCAGGTTGACCATCGCATCTGGCGACAGCTCACGGCATCGTGGGCACTGCGTTGGCAGGAGCGCATGAACGGTTATCATCCGTACACAAAGGTGGATGTGCGCTTGCAGTGGTCTGCGCCTACATACAATATATATGTAAAGGCTGACAATATCACCAACCACCACTACTACGACCTGGGCAACGTGAAGCAGCCGGGCATCTGGGTAATGGCTGGTGCAAGCGTGAAACTCAAGTTCTAACGCTCCCACAGAATAGAGGGAACTAAAAACTCCCACAGAATCCACGGAATTCACGGAAGTACTTATAGAGAAAAACTCCCACAGATTTCACGGAATTCACGGAAGTACTTATAGAGAAAAACTCCCACAGATTCCACGGAATTCACGGAAGTACTTATAGAGAAAACTTCCACGGAATTCACGGAAGTACTTATAGAGAAAAACTCCCACAGATTTCACAGAATTCACGGAAGTACTTATAGAGAAAACTCCCACAGATTTCACGGATTTACACAGATGTATAGGATGGTATGGCATTCCTGCCATACTCACACTGCAATAAATGCACCTAAACTTCTGTGAATTCTGTGAATTCTGTGGGAGTTCTTTATATAAGTCCCATCTGTGAAAATCAGTGGAATCTGTGGGAGTTTTCTCTATAAGTCCCATCTGTGAAAATCCGTGGAATCTGTGGGAGTTCTTTGTATAAGGTCCCATCTGTGAAAATCCGTGGAATCCGTGGGAGGATATCTCAGCAGGATAAATCCGTGGGAGAACCGCTTACTTCAGGTCGCCCACCTTATACAGGTACTCCGCAATCTGCACCGCGTTGAGCGCAGCACCCTTGCGGATCTGGTCGCCCGAGAGCCAGAACGTGAGTCCGCAGTCGTCGGCGAGATCCTTGCGCACGCGTCCTACGAACACGTCGTCCTTGCCGGCTGTCTCCAGCGGCATCGGGTAGACGAGGTTCTGCGGATCGTCCTTCAGTGTGCATCCAGGAGCCGCAGCGATTGCCTTCTGAGCCTCCTCGACGCTGATGGGGCGTTCGGTTTCAATCCATACCGACTCGGAGTGAGAGCGGAGCGAGCTGACGCGCACGCACATCGCAGAGCAGCGCACGTCGCTGTGCATGATCTTGCGTGTTTCGTTGAACATCTTCATCTCCTCCTTGGTGTATCCGTTGTCGGTGAAGACATCAATCTGCGGGATGACGTTATACGCCAACTGGTGCGGGAATTTCTCCACCTTCACCGGCTCGTTGTTCACCAGCTCGCGATACTGCTCCTGCAGCTCTGCCATGGCAGCTGCGCCTGCGCCCGATGCGCTTTGGTAGCTGGCGATGTGTATGCGCTTGATGTGGCTGAGCTGCTCCAGCGGCTTCAGCACTACCACCATCATAATAGTGGTGCAGTTAGGGTTGGCGATGATACCACGCGGACGCTTCAGAGCATCCTCGGCATTGCACTCTGGCACTACCAATGGTACATCGTCGCACATGCGGAACGCCGACGAGTTGTCGATCATCACTGCGCCGTACTTAGTGATAGTCTCGGCATACTCCTTAGAGGTGCCACCACCAGCCGATGTGAACGCAACGTCGATGTCCTTGAAATCGTCGTTGTGCTGCAAGAGCTTCACCTCATACTCCTTACCTTTGAACGTGTATTTCTTTCCAGCCGAACGCTCAGAACCAAACAACACTAAATTGTCAATGGGGAACTCTCTCTCGGCGAGGATGCGCAGAAACTCCTGTCCTACGGCGCCACTCGCACCAACAATAGCTACATTCATTTTCTCTTATTTTTGTTTTTATTTATATGTATTTGCTTACTAATTGCCTAATGTTCGTGCAAAGTTACAACTTTTCTGTCATCTAATGACCGGTTTACATCTTTTTCTACTACTCTACACTATTCATAACCAGCGTTAGGCGTAATAATTTTATGAAATCTGACTTAAAGAATACAAAATCGGCAAAACGGAATAATATCGGTATGGAAATAATGACTACCTTTGCGGATGTTAAAATAACTTTGCATACGAATCTTAATTACGAAACATAATGGCTAACGAAATGACAGAACTGAAGATTGACATGGGACTCATCGCTCATTACGGCAATGCCGACTACATAGATGGCGACATGGTTGTGCTCGACGGCATCGACAAGGTGCTGCAGGTAGACGGCACGTTCAAGTTTGATATGATTATGATGGTCTACTGCACAAAGGGACGTATACAATTTGAAACCAGCTCCAACGCATATACCGCAAAGGCGAGCGACGTGATTATCTGTCTGCCCAGCAGCACATGGGAAAACGTGATGGTATCGCCCGACTACGACTCGAAAAGTGTCGGCGTGTCGAGCAAGGCAGCCCAAGCCAGTGTGCAGGTGAACCGCGACTATCTTAATCTGCTCGGTTACGTATCGCACAACCCCGTGATTCACCTCAACGAGGAACGCCAACAGATGTTCTTGAAGTACTACGCCATCATTGCACACAAGATAAAGAATCCGCATGGTTTCTATCATAAGGAGATTATGCACTGCTTGCTGCAAAGTTCCATATACGAGCTGTTCGCCATCATCACGCCCTACGTGGAGTATAGCATCGAAGGGGGCAATCTAAAGCAGGCCAACTTGCTCTTCCAGCGCTTCATAGAGATGCTGTCGGCGAACAACGGCAGGATGCAGCCCGTGAAGAAATATGCGCAGGAGCTGTGCATCACGCCGAAGTATCTCTCGAACATCACAAAGCAGGTGACGGGGCGCACGGCGCTCGACTGGATACACAGCTACACGGTGAAGGCGATAGAAAAGTATCTGCGCCGTTCTAACCTCTCCATCAAAGAGATATCGGAGCTGTTGGGCTTCCCCAACCTCTCGTTCTTCGGTAAGTTCACGAAGAGCCACCTCGGCATGTCGCCAACGCAATACCGCAAGGAGCAGAGCATGAGGAAGTAAGTATAGGGGGTGCACTTGTCTCAAGTGCACCAACAGAGTAGAATGGTTAGGGGGTGCAGTTGTCTCAACTGCACCAACCAAGTAGAAAACCAACCAAGTAGAATGTTCTATTGGTACACCTTCCGCTTTGTTGGTGCACTTGAGACAAGTGCACCCCCTAAAAGCACCCCCTAAAAGTTATCTGCGCGAGCCAAAACCACCGCCTCTTGACGACGAGCCAAAACCACCACTTCTTGACGACGAACCACCGCCTCCAAACGACGACGAGTGTCTTGACGAGCCCGACGGCTTGAACGTTGAACGTGGGGCTGACGAGCCCGACGAGTTGTCGCGGCGCGAGCCGAAGCTGCTGCCTGAAAAGCCTCTATTGCTCTCGGGCTGACGCACCGTTGTGCGCGTGCTACTCTCACGACTGCCAAAGCCAGAGCCACGGCTTGAACCGAAGCCCGACGAGCTGCGGCTTGAACCAAAGCCCGACGAACTGCGGCTTGAACCAAAGCCCGACGAACTGCGGCTTGAGCCAAAGCTCGACGAGCTGCGCGATCCGAAACCGCTTCCGCTGTTGTCGCGGCGCGAGCCAAGACCACTGTTACCTCTGCTCTCCACCCTACGGCTGCCACGCGAGCCGAACGACTGGCGATTGCCACGTCCGTAGTCGCCGCGCTTGAAGCCGTCGCGCATACCGAAGTGGGCATCGCCACCACGGCGCGAACCGAATGTTCTGCCGCTGTACCACGAGCTGCCGTTGTTCTGACGCCACGAGTGGCCACCACGATAGCTCACGTACACCGTCGGACGATGGAAGTAGAAGTAGTCGCGGTGCGGATAGCGAGCGTATATAGCGAAGTGCCAAACGCCTGCACTGAAGTAGAGCGGACGATAGAAGTAGGCTGCCTCGCAGAACATACGGTACTGCCAGTCGAGGAGCACATAGCTGAAGTCGATGTTACGCCAACGCCAGTAGTCGCCGTAGAGTTCGTCGTCAGAGTTGACACTGAGCAGATAGTCGAGGTTTATCTCGTAAGCCGCCTCATACTGGTCGTCTGTGAGGTTCAGCTCGTAAGCCATCTTATCGGTGAGGAACAACGCCTGTTCGCGTGCCTGACTGTAACTCATTGCGCTGGCTGCTACCGCGAAGCCAAGCACCATTACTATTGTTGCGAATAACCGTTTCATAATATCTCTGTTTTTAAAAGTTATACTTATCTTAAGGGGGTGCCTCCCAGGGGGTGCACTTGTCATCCTCAGGGGGTGCACTTGTCTCAAGTGCACCAACCAAGTAGAATGTGCTATGTTGGTGCTACTACAGCTCTGTTGGTGCACTTCTTGCTCTGTTGGTGCAGTTGAGACAACTGCACCCCCTTGACTGCCCCTTGAGGTTTCCTTTCGCTTGCAAAGTTATGCTTTTGTTACTGCAAGCCAAAAGGATTTTCCCTAATCGGTAATGGTAAATTCCCTAATTAGCACAACTTTTACCATCGTGCTCCGTACGCCGCCCAATCAGATTCCGTCCGCCGTCCGATCAGATTCCGTCCGCCACCCAATCAGATTCCGTCCGCCATCCAATCAGATTCCGTACGCCATCCAATCAGATTCCGTACGCTGTCCGATGACTTAACCACCACCGCAACACCACACAACTACCACCGCAAAACAACCGTTTCATAACATTTAACTCCTTAAACGCTACGTAATTAATCAAAAAAGCGTAACTTTGCAACTAAAATTATAATAAAACACATATAAAAATGGCACAAGAAGACGTTTTCAAGAAAATCGTGAGTCACTGTAAGGAGTACGGTTTCGTATTCCCAAGTAGCGAGATTTATGACGGACTGGCTGCAGTGTACGACTACGGACAGAACGGTGTAGAACTGAAGAACAACATCAAACAATACTGGTGGAAGAGCATGGTGCTGCTCCACGACAACATCGTGGGCATCGACTCTGCCATCTTCATGCACCCTACTATCTGGAAGGCAAGCGGACACGTAGACGCATTCAACGACCCGCTCATCGACAACCGCGACTCAAAGAAGCGCTATCGTGCCGACGTTCTCATCGAGGACCAGATTGCGAAGTACGACGAGAAGATTGAGAAGGAGATTGCCAAGGCACGCAAGCGCTTCGGTGAGAGCTTCGACGAGGCACAGTTCCGCGCTACAAACGCTCGCGTAATCGAGCACCAGCAGAAGCGCGACGCTCTCCACGCACGCTATACAGAGGCTATGCAGGGACCTGACCTCGCCGAGCTGAAGCAGATCATCATAGACGAGGAGATTGTAGACCCGATCAGCGGCACAAAGAACTGGACCGACGTGCGCCAGTTCAACCTCATGTTCTCTACAGAGATGGGCTCCGTAGCCGACGGTTCTAACAAGGTGTACCTCCGTCCGGAGACAGCACAGGGCATCTTCGTCAACTACCTCAACGTGCAGAAGACGGGCCGCATGAAGATTCCGTTCGGCATCGCACAGATCGGCAAGGCGTTCCGCAACGAGATCGTGGCACGCCAGTTCATCTTCCGTATGCGCGAGTTCGAGCAGATGGAGATGCAGTTCTTCGTGCAGCCGGGCACCGAGCTCGAGTATTTCCAGAAGTGGAAGGAGCTGCGCATGAAGTGGCACCAGGCTCTTGGCTTCGGCGCTGAGAACTATCGCTTCCACAACCACGAGAAGCTGGCTCACTACGCCAACGCCGCTACCGACATCGAGTTCCACATGCCGTTCGGCTTCAAGGAGGTAGAGGGCATACACAGCCGCACCAACTTCGACCTCTCGCAGCACGAGAAGTTCTCGGGTCGCTCTATCAAGTACTTCGACCCGCAGACAAAGGAGTCGTACACTCCGTACGTCATCGAGACATCTATCGGCGTAGACCGCATGTTCCTCAGCGTGATGTGCCACTCTTATAAAGAGGAGCAGCTCGAAAACGGCGAGACACGCGTCGTACTCATGCTCCCGCCCGCACTCGCGCCGACAAAACTCGCCGTGCTGCCACTCGTTAAGAAGGACGGACTGCCCGAGAAGGCTCGCGAGATTGTGAACAACCTGAAGTTCCACTTCAACACAAGCTACGACGAGAAGGACACCATCGGCAAGCGCTACCGCCGTCAGGACGCAGTGGGCACACCGTTCTGCGTGACCGTCGACTACGACACGCTGCAGGACAACACCGTGACACTACGCTTCCGCGACACAATGGAGCAGGAGCGCGTGAGCATCGACCAACTCCTCAGCATCATCGAGGACAAGGTGAGCATCACAAGCCTGCTCAAGAAATTGCAGTAAAAACATACTAAATGAAGAAATACTATTTATTCATACTCCTCGCCATGACGACCGTCTTCGCAGCAAGCCTGTCGTCGTGCAGCGAGACCGACAACGAGAAGGAGGAGTTCCCCAACTGGCGAAAGACCAACGAGGCATACTACGACAAGAAGTATGCCGAGGTGAAGCAGCTGGTGGCGGGTGGTGCTGCCGACTGGAAGGTGCTGCGCTCATGGAGCCTCAACGACCAGGTGGCTACACATAGCTACGACTTCGTGCTTGCCAACGTGCTCAACGCTGGCACGGGCTCGGGCTGCCCGTTCTTCACCGACTCGGTGAAGGTGCACTACAGCGGCCGTCTGCTGCCATCCACAAGCTACGCCGAGGGCTATGTCTTCGACAAGTCGTGGCAGGGCGAGTACAACCTCAGCACGATGAAGCCACGCACCTTCGCCGTGAGCGGAGTGGTGAAAGGCTTCGCCACAGCACTGCAGAACATGCACATCGGCGACAGATGGCTCGTGTACATGCCCCATCAGCTGGCATACGGCTCGTCAGCCACGCCGGGCGCAGCCTACTCCACACTCATCTTCGACGTAACGCTCGTAGGCTACTTCCGCAAAACATCCGCTGCAGCTGCTCCGGCTAAGGACGGCACAGCACAGCAGCAGACCACCGGCTACTGGGTTTATGAGTAATAATAGGAGGGTATGGCATCCTTGCCATACCCACGCAACCACAGACCAATAGGAGGGTATGGCATTCTTGCCATACCCTTTTTAAATTATTTAAACATTATTTTAATACAAATAAAAAACATTAGATGTAATTTTGCATCCAAAGAAACAACATCCCTTATCTCAACTACAACGCTCGTAATTTTAACGACATAACGACAAGCTTATAACATTAAAAATTACATATTATGACTAAACATTTACGATTTTTTATGCTCACACTGCTCACGATTGTGTGCACGGTGGGGGGGGTATGCTCAAGAAAAAGTCATTTTAGATTTTTCTAAAGCAGATTGGAATTTTCCATCAACACCAAATGCCAACAAGGCATCTTACACCTGTGATGGATATACAATTACATTTGGAGCCAATTCTGGACACCATAAAGAAGGAAATGGCATTGTCATGGGTAAGAAAGGAGCCACTTTATCCTTACCTGCCTTTAACTTCGATGTAGAAAAAATTATTATTAAAAAAAATACAGGTTCTGTATCTGGTAAGGTAACATTCAACATTTTTGTTGATAATACAGCCGTTAGCACACAAGCAAAAGGTTGTGATAAAGATAAAACATTTATTATTAAAGACGAATTTCAAAAAGCTGGCAACATCTATACAATTAAAGTAACTAATGCTAATAATCTACAGACCTCAGCAATTGAAATTTATAAAAAAGCAGCTACCACCCCTGCCACCACTACCACCTTTGGCACCGACTCACGCAAGACATTCACATTCACCAATGGCAAGCTTGAGGGTTTTACTGCGCCTACAGCTACCGCTACAAAGAGCGACGACAACACCGACTTGTCTAACCTTATTGAATATACAAGCTCTGACGCGGACATCGTAGCCGTTGACTCTAAAACCGGCGAACTGACATTCACCAACACCAAGTTTGGCAAGGCTGCCATCATAGCCACTCTACCTAAAACAGACACCTACAAAACATCTACCGACTCATACTTTGTCGAAAACAAGGACAACCACATCGCTACTTCTCTCTCTTTTAACGGCACCGACGTCACTCTTACCGAAGGCAAGACCGACGCTGGCGCAGACTTCACGGGCTACACCGCTACCGAAGCCAACAACATTGCCGGCACTATCACATACGCAGCTTCGGGCGACGCTGTGGCAACTGTCAACGAAACAACTGGCGCAGTAACCATCAACGCAGCTGTATATGGCACAACAACCATCACCGCTACATTCACACCTGCAGACCCAACACAATACTCTGGCTCTACTGCTACGTATCAGATTACGAACAAGAAGGCTGTTGATTTATCGGAGATTACGTTCGATGTTAAAACAGATAAGACATCTAAGAAAGACCAAAAAAAAGACCAACTCACGAAAAGTATTGTAAAAATAGAAAGTACAAGTGCTGCTTTGGGTGGATATGGCGACTATCGCTTCTATGGTGGTGATAACAAAACAACGTTCTCACTTACAGATCCTACACGAGTAATTACAAGCATTAAGTTTATAGGTGGTTCTACATACGGTAATTTCACAACAGACAAGCCCAATTACGACAAAACCACTGGCACTTGGACTGGCTATGAGGAGTCTGTAACATTCACAAATCCAGGAAATGTAATAAAAAACATCACCCAAATCATCGTCACAACAGCAGAGAAGAAGCCTACTCCTGCCCTCTCATTCGCCGAAGCAACAGTAACAAAGGAGTTGAAGGAAGAGATTATAGGGGTTCAGGCTCTCACCAAGCCCGAAGACCTTGATGCATCTGCTATCACATACACAAGCTCGGACAAAGAGACTGCAGAGGTATCAGATGGTATGATTTACATGTACAAGACTGGCGAGGTGACCATCACCGCCACATCGGCTGCTACAGACAAGTATGCTGCAGGCACTGCGTCCTACAAGCTCATCATTTCCGACTCACGCAAGGACGCAGCCTTGGCAGTAAAGGAGAACCCCGTAAAGGTGAAACTTGGGGATGATATATACGACCTGGCAAGCAACATCACATGCGACAACGGTCTGAACAGCAAGACGTTCAAATACACAAGCAGCGATAATAGCTATACGATTGTAGACAACTTAATACAAATTAGCAAGGTTGGCACAACCACTATCACTGCAAAATTTGGCGGTAACAACTCATACAAGCCTGCGGAAATATCATACACCTTCGAAGTGGAAGACCCACGCACAACTGATGCCGACTTCAAGTTCGCAGCAGAGAGTTACAACGCAGATTTAGCAGAAGCAACAGACGGTATTGTAACATTCAATGCAGCAAATGTGCTGCAGAACCCTAACAACCTCAAAGTAACCTACACTATATCTCCTAAAGACGAAAATGTTGATATAGATGCACCAACCGGCGACGTTATTATTTCTAAGCGTGGCACATACACCATCACCGCTACCGGTGCTGCTACTGGTACCTATAAGGAGACAACGGCTACATGCACGCTGAAGGTAATCAACAGCGCAGTAGAAGAAACAAGCATCGAGTTCGTAGCTGGCGTAGATAAGGGAAAAAATAGTACATCAACAACTGGTGATACAGTGGAAAAGGGATGTGTTATGATTTCTTCAAATAAGGCTGCATTAGGACGCGATGCTGATTATCGTTTCTATAATTCAACCCACACCATCTCAACCAAAATCGGTAAAATCACAAAGATTGAGTTTATAGGCAACGATATAGATTATCCGTTGACGAACTTGATTTCTAAAGACAACAACTACACCAATACAAATTCTAACTATGGTGTTTGGGTGGGTTCTGCTAAAGAAGTTGTATTTACAAACAGTTCTCAGGCTCGCGCCACAAAGATCATCGTCACAGTAGAAGTACCGAAAGCAAAGAACTACACTCTCGACGAGACAAAGACAGACAACGTCATCGAGACATACGAGAACGCAAACGTCACGCTGCAGCGTACGCTCGAAGCAAGCCACTGGAACTCATTCTGCGTGCCGTTCGCACTCGATAGAGACCAGGTGACACAGTACTTCGGCGAGGGCACACAGCTCCGCACATACGAAGGCAGATGCGAGAACAACATTGTGTACTTTGCAACTGTAGACAACATAGAGGCTGGCAAGCCGTACATCATGAAGCCTGGCAACGCCGTTGTGAAGAACCCGACATTCGAGGGAGTAAGCATGGTGGCAACAGGACTCGACGAGAACGGCAACCCGCAGGCTGTGGGCGATGCAAGCACAGTGCAGATGAAGGGCATCTACAACCACGTAACACTGGTGCAGGACAAGACGAACATATACATCGGTGCCGGCAACAAGTTCTACTACCCGGCTGATGCGGAAGCTTGCCAGATGAACGGCTTGCGTGCATACTTCATCGTGCCGGAGGGCACAGACATCAAGAAGCTGCGTGCCAACCTCGACGGAGCGACAACAGCACTCGGCGAAATATTCGACACTGAGGAAAGCAACACGCCGGTGTACAACCTGCAGGGACAGTGCGTAGGCAACTCACTCAGCACACTGAAGAGCGGCATCTATGTCCAGAACGGCAAGAAGGTCGTAGTAAAGTAAATATAACATCTTAAACATTAAACATGAAAAGAAAACTTTATATAAAGCCATCTATTACAACAGTGGAAATAGAGGCAATGAGCATAATGGCAGGATCGATTGGTGACGGTGGCGGAACTGGCAATATTGGAGACCTGGAACCGGGCTACGGTGGCGGCGGTCACTTCGCTCCATCGCGCAACTACTTCGACTCGTGGGAGTATGATGACTGCAACGAAGAGAATGAGTATTAATAATACAAAGACAACAAAGGTCGAGCGAAATCGCTCGACCTTTGTTGTTTCATGGGGGTGCACTTGTCTCAAGTGCACCAACCGAACAGAATGTGCACCAATTGAGCAAGAACTGCACCAATTGAGCAAGAACTGCACCAACCGAGCAGAATGTGCACCAACTAATTGGTATTTTACTTGGTTGGTGCACTTGAGACAAGTGCACCCCCTACAAGCTTGTTCTCGCAGAACACGACCTTATAGCTTCCGCCTCGCTTTGTCTTGAACTTCAGCACCGACTCGCCGTAGCGCACCTCGCACGGTTCGCCCGAGCCGGAGAGTATTGTCGCCTCAGCGAGTTTGCCGTTCTTCCAGCTGATAGACACGGTGAAGTTGCCCTTGGCACGCAGTCCGCTCACTGCGCCCTCAGCCCAAGCATCGGGCAGTGCAGGCAGCAGGTGGACGAATCCCATGTGGCTCTGCATAAGCATCTCGGTTACGCCGGCTGTTCCGCCGAAGTTACCATCGATTTGGAACGGAGCGTGCGTGTCCCAGAGGTTGTCGAGCGTGCCGTTCTTCAGCAGATTGCCGTAGAGCGTGTAGGCATGATTGCCGTCGTGCAGGCGTGCCCACTGGTTAAGCTTCCAGCCCATCGACCATCCCGTTGCGCCGTCGCCGCGATGCTCGAGCACCACGCGCGATGCCTTAGCCAGTTCGGGCGTTGTGACGGGCGACACGGTGCGACCCGGGTGCAGACCGAAGAGGTGGTTCACATGGCGATGCTCGTCCTTCGGGTCGTCGATGTCCATCGACCACTCCATGAGCTGTCCGTAGCGACCTATCTTATACGGAGCGAGATGCTTCAATGCGTCCTCCCACTGGCGGCGCTCCTTGGCACTCTTGCCTAACACGCGGTTAGCCTCCACAGCATCCAGGAGCACCTCGCGTATCACGGCGTGGGCGAACGTAGCACCCTCGTCAACAGGTCCGTGCTCGGGCGATGTGGACGGAGCAGCGGTGTACACGCCGTCGGCGCGATGCCAGAGATAGTCGGACGCGAAGTCGGCAGACTCCTTCAGTATTTCGTAGTTGTCAGCAAGGAAATGGCGGTCGCGCGTAAAATCGTAGTAGTTCCAGAGGTGTGTGGCGAGCCACGGACCGGCGAACGGCGAGAAGTTCCACGACATATCCTCGCTCGAGAGCGGCGATGTGAAGCCGAAGATGTTGCCCGATACGGACGTCGTCCAGCCACGTGTGCCGAAGTACGACTTCGCCGTTACACGGCCCGGCTTCACGAGCGTGCGGATGAAGTTGAAGAGCGGCAGCTCGCACTCCGAGAGTCCCGTCGGGCAAGCCAACCAGTAGTTCATCTGCAGGTTGATGTTGTTATGGTAGTCGATGCGCCACGGACCGTCGACGTTGTTGTGCCACAAGCCCTGCAGGTTAGCCGGCAGATTGTCGGCACGCGACGACGAGATAAGCA
>OIWK01000704.1_pt1 | contig 35437 bp, 28 predicted proteins | sample 1587401 | NCBI WGS metagenome assembly OIWK01 (sample SAMEA3888911, study PRJEB22519) | human gut metagenome | biome: human gut; feature: human-associated habitat; material: faeces | place: Denmark | collected 2009 | reverse complement strand
TTCCCCCGAAGGGGGAAGCAAGACATTACGTAGCTAACGATTTCCTTAACTTAATAGCATTACCCCTCTAGGGGAAGGTGCCCCGCAGGGGCGGATAGGGTGTTGCCCTGTCACTCCTATGAGAGCTGCAAGTCCCCCGCGGCAGATTGAAAGCGAAAATGAGATGATCGTTATTTCACAGCTCCTTTTCTTATTTCTGATAAGGTGTGAAGCTTATCCTGGGATAGCTTCGTAAAAGTATTCCCGCATCGTCATTTCCCCCTGAGCAGAGGATCTTTTTTCAGGAAAGCCCGCTCTGGTAAGCAACACGGAAAATGGAAATGTCATCCGAGGAATCCGCCAAACCTCCGGCTCCCCCATTCCTATCTTCCTATCACCAGCCGTCGCATTTCCTTCGCCGATGTCAGTGCGCTCTTTGAGTCTTCCGTACCGGAGATCATCTGCGCGATATTGTCCAAATGCTGCGCGTCATTGAGGAGTACCGCCTTTGTCGATGTACGGCCATTTGCGATCGTCTTCACGATCTGATAGTGTCGATCCGCTGCACAGGCAGTCTGCGGAAGGTGCGTGATGCAGAGTACCTGGATCGTCTTCGCCAGGCAGGCGATTTTTCTGGCGACCTTGAGCCCCACCTTACCGCTGATGCCGACATCGATCTCATCAAAGATCAGTGTCTGCTGCGAGAGCAGGTGAGAGATCACCATCTCGATGGCGAGCGCAATACGGGAGATCTCCCCGCCGGATGCCGTATCGCGCATGCTGCGGAGCGGCTCACCCAGGTTCGCCGAGAAATAAAATTCCATCTCCTCTGCGCCATTGGGCATCGGGCTCTTCTGAGCGACGAGGTGCAGCTCCATCCGCGCATTTTCCATGCCCATATCCTTCAGTGTCGTGACGACCCCGGTGAGGATTCGCTTCGAGGAGATCATGCGATACCGATTCAGCACCTCTGCCTTCTTCATCAAAAGACCGGTCAGTGATGCATAATTTTTTTGAAGCGCCTCATTGTCATAGATGACTTCCTTCAGCGCCTCATATTCCTTTTTTGCCTTTGCTTCATAGGCGAGCACATCCGAAAGCGTCGGACCATACTTTCGTTTCATTTCAGAGATCACTTCATCCCGGCTCTGCAGCTCATTCAGCTCTTCCTCAGAGAAATCGGTATCTGAAATGTAGGAATCAAGCCCATTGATGGCATCTTCCAGCGCATACGAGGCACTGTTCAGTGACTCGACGAAGGCTTCCAGCGCTTCGTCATACTTGGAGACCGATGACACCTCACGGATCGCATCCCCGATGGCATCCTGCGGACCATTTTCTGCCGTCAGAAGCTCCAGTGCCTGATGCACCGATCGGAAAATGCGCTCATGGTTCTGGAGGACGGAGAGCTTCTTCTCGATCTCCTCATCCTCATCCGGCAAAAGATGTGCGGAAGAGATCTGGGAAAGCTCCCACTCCAAAATGTCCAGCCGCCGCTCCCGCTCCTGCTTCGCATTCTCATAGTCCTCGAGGGCATCCTTCAGCTTTTTCCACTCCCGGTAGGAATCCTGATAGTCCCTGTAGGCAGCTGCTACCTCCGATGTCCCCGAATCCACCATCTTTTCGCAGAAAGGGATGGATAGGAGCTCCATATTGTCATTCTGTTCATGCAGACGCACCAGCATCTTGCCGATCTTCTGGAGCTGTTTGACGGTACAGAAATCCCCATTGATGGTACAGAGACCGCGCCCCGACTTATTCAGCTTGCGCGACAGGATTACCTCGTGCCCTTCACACTCGATCCCAAGCTCCTGCAAAGCAGAGACGATGCTGTCATCCGCATAGAAGATCCCTTCCACTTTGAAGAAATCAGCGCCGGTACGGATGAGATCCGTCTTCGCACGACGTCCGGTGAGCACCGCAAGAGCATCGATCAGGATCGACTTCCCCGCTCCTGTCTCGCCCGTAAAAATCGTGACCCCTTTCGTGAGATCGATCACCGTATCCTCGATGATGGCAAAATTCACGATATGTAAACTCTGCAGCATGGTAACCTCGTCAATTTTTCAAGAGACCCTGAAGCTTTTTGATCATAGCCGGTACATCTTCCGGTGTCTTCAGGATCAGAAGCACAGTATCATCCCCCGCCAGTGTACCGATGACCTCCTCTGTTCTGGAATGATCGATGGCAAAGGCGACCGAGGAGGCAGAACCCGGCAATGTGTGAAGCACTACCATATTCATCGCACTATCGATCCGGATGACCGCTTCCTGGAAAAGAATCGCGGTGTGACTCTTAGACATCACATTCGGCTTTTCACTCGGGAGCGCATACCGATAATGCCCATCACCATACGGAATCTTTAGAAGCATCAGGTCCTTGATATCGCGGGATACCGTCGCCTGTGTCACAATGATCCCCTCTTTTTTGAGAGCATTTGCCAGCTCTTCCTGTGTCTCGATGATCTGCGACTGAATGATCTCTTTGATTTTCATGATTCTATATCGTTTCATAGCTGTCCTCCTCAAGCAATTCATAAACATACTTTTATGCATAGACTGAAATATCTGCATAAATGAAGCCATACTCCCCGAAAGTATGGAATATACTTTGCATAAATTGTATAGCATTTTATGAATAAGGTCAATGTTTTTTGTATAAACATAAGAAAGCAGTGACCGTCAGCCGCAAGCCGGTCGGATCCGCCCTGATGGATCCGTTTTCGCCCGCTGCTCCTTTTGCGGCAACAAAAAAGCAGCGGCAATGGCCACTGCTTTCCTGTGAATTATCTATGTCTATATAAGTGGAAAAATTTTTAATTATTTCAGACGCAGACCCAGTTTAGCACCGAGAGCTCTGTAACGTTCAATATCGCTGCGACGCAGGTAGTCGAGCATGTTTCTTCTCTGGCCGACCATTTTCAGCAGTCCGCGACGGGAATGATGATCCTTTTTGTGGGATTTCAGATGTTCGGTGAGCAGAACGATTCTCTTGGTGAGGATAGCGATCTGAACTTCCGGAGATCCGGTGTCACCTTCATGGGTGGCATACTGTTCGATGATTTCTTTCTTCAGTTCGGTTGTAAGCATAATAGCCTCCTAAAATAATACATGAGCTGTATCTAAGTCGCCGCCGGAGATACGTGCCACTGGGATACAGTATTCACAACGATAATTATTATACATGGAAATCAAGGAAAGTGCAAGGGGAATTACAGGTTCAGGGTTAGCCCCTTGGGCGTGCCGTCCCTTGATTGTGTATGAAAGCTTTGTTCGCCAGTTAGGAGTTAGGAGTTAGGAGTGCTGGTGCGGCGCATGAAAAAATAGAAGCGCCGCGAGTAAAAATAATGGCGATGCCCGAGGGTTGTATGTAGTCACCAGTCACTAGCTACCAGTCACATGAGGCTCCCAATCCCTAGCCACTAATCCCTGCTTTCAAACTTAACCCTTGTGGCGTGCTGCCCTTTGATTCCGTTTGAAAGCCTCGCTTGCATGAGAAATTAGAAATTAGAAATGAGAAATGGTGGTGCGTCGCATAAAAATATGGAAGCGCCGCGGAATTTTGATAGTGCTTCGCGCTATCGTCATCCCGAGCGAAGCCGAGGGATCTTTCTTGAACTGCTGTCAGTATCACATAAGCACCGGCAGGGAAACGACGCCTTGGTGCTACATATTTCTGCTTTCACGCATCCTTCGTTTAGCGGTCTGCAAAAAAGATTTCTCGCTTCGCTCGAAATGACGATACGAGAGTCTGATGCCTCCTAGTCTCCAGTCACTAGTCACACTAAAATACCAAAAGCCTCTCTGCCATTGGCGCAGAGAGGCTTTCACATTATCCCAAAGCGACGCGGTCACTGACCGTACCGCTGGTTTCTTCGAATTTCTTCAGCAGATCTTCGATGGTGAGATTTTTCTTTTCTTCCGGTGTGTAGTCTGCGATGATACGACCGCTGTTCATCATGATGAGACGGTTGCCGTATTTCAGCGCGTCTCTCATGTTGTGCGTGATCATCAGTGTCGTCAGATGCTGTTCGGTGACGATCTCATCGGTGATTTTCAGCACCTTGGACGCTGTCTTCGGGTCGAGAGCAGCTGTCGGTTCATCGAGAAGAAGGATGTCCGGCTTTTTCATGGTCGCCATGAGCAGCGTGAGAGCCTGGCGCTGCCCGCCGGAAAGAAGTCCGATACGGGTGCCGAGGCGATCCTCCAGACCGAGATCCAGACGGGCCACCATGTCTCTGTATTTCTCATGATCTCCTGCGGAAAAAGCCCATTTCAGGCGGCGGCTCTCCCCTCTTCGGGAAGCGAGCAGAAGATTCTCTTCGACCTGCATGCCGGCCGCAGTGCCTTTCAGCGGATCCTGGAAAACGCGGCCGATATACTTCGCTCTCTTGTATTCGCTGACGCGGGTGACGTCCGTGCCATTGATCTCGATCGTCCCCGCATCGGGAATATACGCGCCGGCGATGGCATTAAGAAGCGTACTCTTGCCCGCGCCGTTGCCGCCGATGACGGTACAAAAATCACCGTCATTCAGAGTGAGCGACAGACCATTCAATGCTTTCTTTTCATTGCTGGTGCCCTTGAAGAAGGTTTTGCTGATGTTGGTAACTTTTAACATGGGATCAGCCTCACTTTCCGACATTGACTTTGCCTTTGATCATTGGCGCAGCCAGTGCAAGGACAACAATAATAGCAGTAAAAAGCTTCAGGTCATTCGGCGGCATGCCCATATAGAGGACGACAGCGATGACCACACGGTAAATGACGGAGCCGAGGATGACGGCAGCGAGAGAAGCAGAGAAGCTGTCGACGCCAAGAATGACTTCGCCGATGATGACGGATGCGAGCCCGATGATAATGGTGCCGATGCCCATGCCTACATCAGCAAAGCCGTTGTTCTGTGCAACGACCGCGCCGCAGAGACCGATGAGGGCATTCGAAATGAAAAGACCGATGATGATCATGGTATCGGTATTTACACCCTGGGCGCGCACCATCTGTGTATTATACCCGGTCGCGCGGATGCACATGCCAAGCTCGGTACCGAAGAACCAGTAAATGAAAGCACTGCAGAGGAAAAGCAGCACTGCCGGCACGAGGAAGGCCGCGACAGAGTTGCTCACATGCAGGAGGCTCGCCGTGGTCGAGAAGATGGTGTCCACACGAAGCAAGGAAATATTCGCTTTCCCCATGACATGCAGGTTCACCGAGTAGAGCGCGATCATCGTCAGGATCCCTGCCAGGATGGCCGGGATCTTGAGCTTCGTGTAAAGAATACCGGTCACGATACCGGCAAGAAGACCGCCGAAAGCACCGGCTGCAATGGCAAGCCATGGCGAAGCACCGGCTGCGATCATGGATGCTGCGATAGCACCGCCCAGCGGGAAGCTGCCTTCGCAGGTCATATCCGGTACATCCAGTACACGGAAGGAAAGAAATACGCCGATGGCCAGAATGGACCACATGAGCCCCTGGGCAACGGTGGAAAATGCTAAATCTGCCATGTAAATTCAATGCTCCTTTTCTGCTATGCTACGGAATAAACTCAAAGGGAAATCCATCCGATAAACTTCCCTTAAAGGCGTACGCCCTATGTGACGAACGACCGAGAACGATCAATAAACAGCCCTGTTTTACGGTCTTGCCGGCTGTCCATCATAAAGATAGAGCTTTCTGCCGCGCTGCCAGATGTCACCGGGGAGTGGAATATTGAGTGCATTCACCTGTCTCATGTTGATGACAAGATCCGGATCATGCTGCTTGGTGATGAGGATGTCCTTCGGGATCTTTTCTCCCGCAAGAAGCCAGCAGGCCATGCGCCCGCCGGAGAATCCCATGCGGTAATAGGACGGAGACACGGAGAGGACCGCTCCGCGGGAAACCATTTCCTTCTGCTCGCCAATGATCGGCACCCATGCGTCTGTGGCGATCTTCACCATTTCATCAAAGTGTGCAAGAACCATCGGATCTTCCGGCATATAGACGCATTTGACCTGAGAAATCAGTTTTTCGAACTGCGGCCCTGCTTTTTCGCTGTCGCTATACTTGATCTCCACCAGCTTCAGCTGCTTCTGTTCTGCGACGGCGCGAAGCATCTTGACCTGCTTTAGAGCCCCCTCATCCTTGGGATTGTAAATAACGCCTATCGGATCGAGTTTCATGAAGCGCGATGCCATCCGCACCTGATTCACGACCTGCGGATAGTCGCTGATACCGGTGAAGTTTTCATGGTCTTCGAAGTCTTTATCCTTCTGGAAATAAAGAACGCCGACGCCGACGACAGGGATGCTCTTCGTCACCTTTGCAGCCGCTTTGGCCGATGGAGTGCCGATGGCAATGATGAGATCCTTCTTGCTGCGGACGAATTGATTCACCGCGCTCTTCACTTTGCGTTCACTGCCGGCTGCTTTGACGAGCTCGACCTTCATATTCTTTCCGTCCTGATAGCCGCCGGCTTCAAGAGACGCCATGACGCCTTCGAGCATCTTATCCTGCTCGGGCAGATCGTCCGACTGCAGGATACCGATGCTATAGACTTCCTTCCTGGCGATCGGGACCGGCGGATTTTCATCCACAGGTACCGGTCTGTCATTATAGAGGAGAATAGCCATCGCGATATTGCAGATAGCGAAAATGAGCATGAGCCACCACAGCTGTTTCAGTTTCGAAGCCAATGAGGTTTTCCTTTCTCTTTTATACAAGGAAAAGTAACCTCTTCCTCTTTCACGGAAAAGGTTACTCCTTTGTATGCCTTACTTATACACCGGGAACATGCAAACCGTATCTCCCGGCAAATGCCTGCTTAAGGTAATTCAGCGTTTCCTTACTACTACATCATTTCCGCGCGGTCCAGAACCGACTGCGGGATGGTGATGCCAAGCGTTTCCATTTCTGCTTTATTGATGTAAAGTTTCGATTTGTCAGCGCCTTCGACAGGGAAATCCTTGACCTTTTTATTGCCCTTCAGGATCTCTGCTGCCATCTCACCTGCTCTATGACCAATGTCATAGAAGCTGATAGATTCCGAAGCAAGGACGCCGGACTTCACATGACCCACCTCTGCGCCATAGACCGGGATCTTTTCCTTATTCGCAACGGCCATCAGTGTCGGAATGGATGAAGCGATGATATTATCCGTCGGAACGAAGATCGCATCGACCTTGCCACCGAGGAAGCCCTCGGCCACCTGCTGCACATCATTCACCGAGTTCACCGTGAGCTCGACGACTTCGATGCCAAGCGGCTGGCAAGCCTTTTTCAGACGATCGGCCTGAATGACGGAGTTGATTTCACTGGAATTGTAAATGATACCGACTTTCTTTGCATTCGGCTGGATCTCATGAATGAGTGCCACCTGCTTATCCAGCGGACCTCTGTCGTGGGTCCCTGTGATATTGCTGTCCGGCGCTTTTTCCGACTTCATGAGCTTCGCATTTTCGAAATCAGCGATTGCCGTACAGATGATCGGGATCTTGTCCGTCGCATTCGCCATCGTCTGCGCCGCCGGTGTAGAGATCGCGCAGATCAGGTTGTAGTTCCCGGAAACGAAGCGATTGGCGATCGAGCGCAGATTCGACTGGTCACCCTGGGCATTCTGCTGATCGATATCGACCTTGTCTTTCAGCCCCTGTTCATTCAGTGCATCGACAAAGCCTTTGTTCGACTCATCCAGTGCCGGGTGCTGCACGATCTGTACCACCCCGACCTTCATCTTCGCATCGCTCTTACCGCCGTCACTGCCACCGCAGCCTGCAATGAGACCCGCAGCCATCAGCCCGCAAAGACCTGCTGCCAAAATTTTCTTCCATTTTTTACCTGCCATTCTACTTTTCCTCCATTTCTATTTTGCAAGCACATGACCCTCCATCCGCCTCCGAAAATACCATCCTACGTCTTGCTTACCAGCGGTTGCGTCTTGTACTATGCATTGGGTTAAAGAAATTATAACACACGGGCATAGATTTGGAAAGAGAAATGGGGCTTACGGCATCAGGAAGCCATTCGTTCATAGGAAGCCGACTTACAAGCCCTGCCCCCAAAGCCCTTTCCCCTCCTCTCCATTCATGGTATGATTAAGCCGCAAATATATTAGCAAAGAAGGTTTTCTCATGACAAATGATACCCCCACACCGACGTCCAAACCCGCCAAAAAGAAGCTGCTCCACATCGAATTTTTGCGCTTCCTCTGCATCTGGCTGGTCATGTTCACCCATAGTGCGACCGAAGGTTTCTCTATTTTCATTCACCGCCCCGAGTCGCTCTTTTATCCTTTCTACCTCGCCGTCCCCTTCTGGGTAAAGACCGCGGTGCCTATCTTTTTCATGATCTCGGGCGCACTGCTCCTGGGACGCGAAGAGCCGATCTCCACCATCTTCAAGAAACGCATCTGGCGCTTTCTTCAGGTCATCTTTGTCTTCTCTCTCATCAACTATGTCTGGTTCTACCACAATCTCCCCCTCACCATCCCCGGGCACATCGCGAAATTCTTCACGATGCTCTACTCCTCGCAGATGGCAACCGCTTATTATTTCTTATACATATATATCGGCTTTCTCCTGATGCTCCCCATCTGGAGAAAACTGGTGAAGGCCATGACGGAGGATCTCTATCTCTACCTCATCGGGCTCAATCTTTTCTTCGTTGGCTGCGTGCCTGTCATTTCCTTTCTCATTTTCAAGGGCAACGCGGAGATGAACTACTTTGTAAACCCGCTCCTCGCGATCAGCGAGCCGTCTTTCTACTTCCTCATGGGCTACTGGATCGAGCATGTACTCCCCGACACATGGCTGACGAAGAGAAATCTTGCAAGACTGGGGCTTATCGCCCTCGCCGGCACCGCCATAGCCGGCTTCATGACCTACTACCACGGCGTATGCGCCGGCGGCATGACGGAAGCCATCTCCGAGCGCTTCTACGACTCCTTCCTCTTCCTGAATACCGCCTTCGTCTTTTGCCTCACCCGCTGGTACTTCATGACCAACCACATCTCCGATGCTTGGTCGCGCCGCCTCGTCTTCCTCGGAGGCATCTCCTTCGGTGTCATGCTCTTCGAAGAAATCACAAGAAATCTTACACACATCATCCTCTCCCGCGTTCTTCTGGTCTATCTCTACCGCTTCCCCTTCTTCGATGCCGTCATCTGGATCACTCTTGCCTACGCACTCGGTGTGGTGCTGACATGGGGAATCAAGAAGATCCCGTATTTCAGAAAACTGATCTGATGAATTTCGCAGATCCTATAAGTGATGCATGCTCAAAGGAAAAACCCAGTCCCCCATAAAGCGTGCTGCCGCATAGACGCTGCACGCAAAAAGGCGATGTGAATAACGATAATCTCATTTTCGCGTTCCATCTGCCGCGGGGGACTTGCAGCTCTCATAAGAGTGACCGGGAAACCTTATCCCAGCTGTCTTTCATGCCATAGTCACCCTATCCGCCCCTGCGGGCACCTTCCCCTAGAGGGGAAGGCTGCGATACGAGAATACCATCTTCTAAAAAAAGGCGGCGAAGCCGCCACCTAAAACCTGAACCCGGAACCCTGAACCAAATGAAAGCAAAGTAAAAAGGAGCTGTGAAGAAATGAATCCTCATTTCTTCACAGCCCCTTTTTTCATGCTTTTGACGGGTTCTATTTCTTACCTTCTACAAAGAGCATATTGTTGTTACGCTTTACCAGATTGTACATCAATGCATTGACGCAGGAAGCAACGATGGAGCTGCCGCCCTTGGTGCCACGGACAGTGATGAAGGGGCAGGGCGCACGGCGGACAAGCTGCTCTTTCGAGTCAGCGGCACCGACGAAGCCGACAGGGATGCCGATGATAAGTGCCGGTTTGATGCCGTCTTCTTCGACCATACGAATGGCTTCGTAGAGAGCTGTCGGAGCGTTTCCGACAGCGATGATAGAGCCATTGAGGTCTTTGCCAAAGGAATTCATCGCTGCCATGGAGCGGGCGATGCCTTTCTCTTTGGCAATGGCTGCGATTTCCGGATCGGATACGCGGCAGAATACCTCACTGCCGAGCGCATGCAGAGCATTCTTATTGATCCCTGCTTTGACCATATTCACATCGGTATAGATGTTGCAGCCCTTGGCGAGCGCTTCGATACCGGCAGCGACAGCGCCTTGGCTGGTCTGGATGAGATGCCCATAGTCTACGTCGCCGGAGGCGTGAATCATACGAGAATAGACCGTCACTTCTTCCGGTGTGAGGTCGATGTCCATGATGAATGGATTGATGAGATCCATACTTTTATCTTCGATGGCCTTAGGGCTCTTGATGAAATCCATAGTGTTCCTCCATATAGTTGAGGACGCCTTCTACGGTCGAGAAGACCACAGCGCCGTCCAGTTTTGCTTTCGGTTTATCGATAACGATGACGGAAATCCCGGCGTCCATCGCGGCTTTGAGCTTTGTATCGCTGCCGCCGATGAGGCCGCTGTTCTTGGTGACCATCACATCGGCGTGATAGTCATGAATCATGGCAAGATTCATTTCATAGGAGAAGGGTCCCTGCAGGGCGAGAATGTACTTGGCTCTCATGCCGAGGTCTTCACACATTTTGATCACATTCGATGTCGGCAGCACGCGCGCCCAGATTTCCTTACCTTCCAGCGCTTTCGCCTCTACGAAGGTGGCAAGCGTCTTGGAGCCTGTCGTCAAAAGGATGCTCTTTCCAAGCTGACCGGCAAGGTCCGCCGCTTCGAATTCATCTTTTGCGTGATAGAGCTTGTCATAGTCAGGAAGCGGGATCTCTGCGCGCTCATAGCGTACGTAGTCGATCCCTGCCTTGGTACAGGCCGCGCGGGCAGTCTCAGAAACGATCGCTGCATAGGGATGGCTTGCATCAAGGATGAGCGAGATCCCCTTTTCCCTGATGACACGGAGCATGTCTTCTTCCCGGAAGCGCCCTACTTCGATGTCGAGCCCTTTATGTGCGGCGAGCACTTTACCGTACTGGCTGACAACGGTCATAAGGATCTCACGGCGCTCCCCTTCCGGCTTGGACTGTTCTCGGTCTGCGAGTGCAGCGCCGATTTCTCGGCCGTCCTGTGTTCCGGAAATGATCCAGATCATGCTTTGTATCCTCTTGGTGTGATCATTTTTCCGTCAGCGACGAAGGTGGTGCTCTTGCCGATGATGACGGTGGACTGCATGTCTACATGTTCTTCCGGCAGTTTTTCCAAGGTGGAGATCGTCCAGTTCATGCCCGGACGTCCTGCTTTTCTGACGATGCCGACCGGTGTTTCCGGCTTTCTATACTGAAGCACGATGTCGCGGATCTCATCGAGATAGGTCGCGCGGCCGCGGCTCTTTGGATTGTAGATGGCGATGACGAAGTCACCTTCCGCGGCGAGCTTCGCTCTGTTTTTGATCTGTTCCCACGGGGTCATCAGATCAGAAAGACTGATGACGGCATAGTCATGCATGAGCGGAGCGCCGAGCGCCGCAGCAGAGGTATTTGCTGCCGTGAGTCCCGGGATGATCTCACACTCCGGACGCGCTTCCTTCGGAATCTTCTGGATGAGCTCGAGCACAAGACCGGCCATGCCATAGACGCCCGGGTCTCCGGAGGAGATCACGGCCACCTGATGACCTTCTGCCGCCAGATCGACAGCCTTCTGGCAGCGATCGACTTCCTGGCGCATGCCATTTCCGACGACCTCTTTGTCCTTGATGAGGTCTTTCACGAGAGCAATGTAGGTGTTATATCCCACGATGATATCGGAAGCTTCCATGGCCTTGATGGCCTTCGGTGTCATTTCTTCTTCATGGCCCGGTCCAATGCCGATGACCCGGATAGTCCCAAGGCGATCGCCACCGTGGCACTGACAAACTTCGTTTTCGGCAGAAGCGTTTTTCCCTTCATTGATTCCATTAACGCTGCTGATTGACATACGTTTCCCACTCCTATCGTTTTCTCTACAAATTTTGAACTTTCTAAATGATACTCTTCCGCGATCTTTTTAAGCTCCTCTGCCTTGTAAAAATGGATCGGAAGATGCATGGAATTGGCAAAATCAAGCAAGCCCTTTTCATCCGCTTTCGCATCGACGCTCGCAAGCGATGCTACCTGATACGGGTAAGCTCCTGCCTGAGCAAGTGCTGCGATGAATGCGCTCTGCACCAGCTCTTCGGAGGTGCCGCGCTTGCATCCGATGCCGACGAAAAGATTCTTCGGACGAAGGCAGACGAAAGGCTTCTTCACAGTGATCGTTTTTTCGGTAATGACAGCGCATGCGTCAAACGCATTGGCATCCAGTCGGTCTAAGGGCTCCGTGCGGATCCCTTTCTCTTTGAGACGCGTCGCTATGGATGCGCTCCCATCGACTGTCTCATCCAGAAACCATCGGAATGTGCGCCCTGCTGCGATGACGGTATTCACAGGCTTCAAGGCCGCAAGCGGCTCGACACGCATCATCAGCTCACGGGCGATATCATCCGGCGCGCGGCGGTCATGGACATCGGTCGCCGTCGTGATGACGGGATCGGCTCCCACTGCCGCCGAGACTTCTCTTGCCCAGGCATTCGCCCCGCCCAGGTGTCCGGAGAGAAGGGAAACACAATGTTTCCCGCACTCATCCATGACAAGTACCGCAGGGTCGGACGCCTTGCTCACTACATGCGCTGCGATAGCGCGGACCGCAATGCCGGAGGCCATGATGAAAAGGATCCCATCATAACAGGAGAAGATATCCGCCGTGAGCGCAAGCGTGCGGGTAAAATACACTGCTTCTTTGCCGCTCGCACCGTCTTTTCTTTCATACAGAGTCCCCTCACCGGAAATGCCCGCCTTCACGCGCGCCCCCAGCTGGGCTCCTTCTTTGGATACAGAAACAATAGCGTACTTCATGTGATACTCTCCAGGGGATAAGGGTTCAAGGTTCAAGGTTCAGGGTTAGCCCCTGAGACGGCTCCCCCTTGATTACGTTTGAAAGCCTCGATTGAATGAGAAATTAGAAATGAAAAATGCGAAATGCGAAATGGTGGTGCCATGAGCTGGCATTCCAGTCACTAGTCACCAGTCACTTGAGACTCCTAATCCCTAGTCATCAGAAGACTCTAATCCCTAGGGAAACGCTGATTTTCGCAAAGCCTCATCCGAATACACGGAAATCGCCCCTATTCCCCCCCCGCTTTCCTTACTCTCCATCCGTTCCTTTGCGGAACATGGTGGTGAACTTGCTGTCGTAAAGCTTGGAAAGTTCATAATCGGTATCAAGGACCTTGCCGACGACGATCATGGCCTGACGGACGACGCCTGCCTGATGGAGAATGTCTGCGATGGTATCAATGGTGCCGCGGAAAATACGCTGGTCAGGCCAGGTCGCTCTGGCTACGATAGCGACCGGGGTATCGCCCGGATAGCCGCCCTCTTTCAGTGTCGCCATGACCTGATCGATCGCCTGGACAGAGAGGAAAATGCACATGGTCGCCTGATGTGCGGCAAGAAGCGCGAGCTTTTCCTTCGGCGGGACCGGTGTGCGGCCTTCCATACGGGTGATGATGACGGTCTGAGAAATGCTCGGCAGGGTATATTCCTGTTTCAACGCAGCTGCTGTCGCAAGGAAGGAGCTGACGCCCGGGACGACACAAAACTGATCTTCTTTGATCCCTGCTGCGCGCAGACCGTCCATCTGTTCTTGGATCGCACCGTAAATGGCTGGATCGCCGGTGTGCACACGAGCCACCATTTTGCCTGCTTTGAGCGCATCGATCTCCACCTTCAGCACTTCATCCAGATTCATGGTCGCACTGTTGTAGATCTCTGCATCTTTTCTGCCGTACTTCAGGATCTCCGGATTCACAAGAGAGCCGGCGTAGATGATGACATCCGCCTCTGCGATGAGACGCTGTCCCTTCACCGTGATGAGCTCAGGATCTCCGGGGCCTGCGCCGATGAAATACAATTTTCCCATAATAACTTCCTCCTCAATGTTTGATTGCTGTAAATATGAAAATGGGGCTCATCGGATCATAGAGATGATACCGCCCCAGTTTTCTCAGTCGATTGATCTGCATTTCGAAGCCTTCCAGCTCGAAAGGACGATCCGCGAATTCCTTCACCACTTCCCCCGTCGTTTCCACGGTGACAGCGGTAAGGATGATGCGTCCGCCCGGAGCGAGCAGCGCTTCACATCGATCCAGGATCTCATGCATATTTCCGGAAGACCCGCCGATGATGATCACATCCATCTTCGGCAGCCCTTCCATCGCCTCCGGCGCTGTGCCGGCTATGGTATGGATATTCCGGCAGCCGAACTTTTCCGCATTTTTCCGGATCAGCTCGATCCCCTCCGGATTTCTTTCTATCGAATACACAGCCCCCTTGGGGCAGCAGAGCGCTGCCTCGATGGATAGAGAGCCTGTCCCTGCACCGATGTCAGCCACTATATCGCCAGGCTGAATGGCGGCCTTCACCATGACCATCGCACGGATCTCAGCCTTCGTCATCGGTACCTTTCCCCGAATAAACTCCTCATCTTTGATACCAAACTGCATTTATCCCATCACCACCATGACTGATTCACCATAGCCTTCCAGATGCGACAATTCCTCAAGAGTCGAATCCGAAAGATGCTGATTCTCATATGAAATATGCTCGGCCGCGGCAGCGCGCGTCTCCTTCGGCCAGCCCTTGTCCATCAGGTATCTCGCGATATAGGCCGGATCATGCTCATGATCCGTCAGAAAGGCCAGCTTTCGTCCGGGCATATAAGACGTATCCGTCTCTTCCGGCACACGGCCATGGAAAGACAGCCACAGCGCTCCCTGCCAAGGTTCTTTGACAAGAGCGAAGCAGGCCTGCACAGAAGAAATCCCCGGGATGACTTCGATCGGATGCTCCGGAAACCGCTTCTTGAGCCACGGAAGCAGACTGTAATAGCCCGGATCCCCGCTCACCATGACGACGACATCATCCTTCTTAAGCGCCTCCTCCAGCCAGTCCGCCAGCAAAGAGAGCTTGCCTGTCACCGGATATGTTTCCTGAGAAGGCTTCGCATAGTCAGAAAGCGCGCGGCGGCCGCCCACGAGGTAATGCGCCCCCTCGATGGCTTTCTGCGCCTTCGGCAGGATATAGTCCGGATCTCCCGGCCCGATCCCCGCTACAATCAATGTATGCTCCATTGTTCCTCCTCCAGAATCTCCTTCGCATGGCTGCTGACTGCCTGCACCGTGCCATCCATCGCCGCAAAAATCACGCCGACTCTGGCCTTACCGAAAATATAGCGTTCCGAGCGCACCTGCGCCCTCTCCGCCATCTGCTGGTAAATCATATCCAGCCCTTCCCGATGCACGACCGCTGCCGCGCCATCCGTCGTCGTACAGCACATGATCTCCCGCACCGTATCTGTCGTTGCCCCGTTCATGGCCGCATACGCCGCCATCGTCTCCATACGGCCATCACTATTGCGATTGTACGTATGGAAACTGCCTGACGCCACCTTGACCAGCTTTCCCATATGACCGATGAGCAGCATCTTTTGGAAACCGCCTGCGATGCACTGCTCCATCATGAAGCCGATGTAATTGCTCGTCTCGATGATCGCATCCGATGGAATACCCATGATCTTCGCCGCCGTCTCACCGATACGGCCGGGACAAAGGACCGCCGTGCGGATCCCGCTCGCATAGACCACCGGCACCTGCGGCGCCAGCGATTTCTTGTACGCCTCCTCACTCATCGGCTTCACGATCCCTGTCGTTCCCAGGACCGAGATCCCGCCGACGATACCCAGCGAAGGATTCAGCGTCTGCTTTGCCAGCTCCTCCCCTTTCGGGATAGAAACCGTCACGATACAGCCATGATCCTTACCGATGAGCTCTTCATACACATAACGCAGCATGATCTGCGGGCCCGGATTGATGGCGGGTCGTCCCACCTTCACCTGCAGCCCCGGCTTCGTCACCGTACCGACGCCCTTCCCCGCACGGAGCGTAAGACCCGGCGTATCCACCAGTTCTACGGTCACGACGATCGGCGTCCCATGTGTACAGTCCAGGTCATCGCCCGCATCCTTAAGGCAAGTCGCGATGCCCGTCCGCCCATGTGCCTCGGCCGACTCCACCGGGATCGTGAGCTCCGTGCGCTGCGGCGAAAGGACCGTCACCTGCTTTGGAAATTCTCCTCGCATAGCCAGGATCGCTGCCTTCATCGCCCCCGTCGCCGTTGCGCCGGTGGTATGCCCTTCTCGGAGCGTCTTCGCCATCATTTCCTCTGCGTTCATAACTCCTCCCATACATAAAGGTTCAACGGGTTCATTCGGTTCTCGATGTAACGAAAATGCTGCACCGCACCATTCAAAACTGAGCCTCGTTACACCTGTGAAAGCCCTTGCCCCCGCAGAGCTTTCTTATCTGTAATTCACAAACTGCAGATCCGCCGGAATGTCCTGCTGCTTCAGGAACTGAATGCACTCCTGCAGGCAATCCTTATCCTTGCTCGATACACGCACCTCATCCCCATTGATCTTGGCAGCGACCTTGATCTTCGAAGCCTTCACACGCTTCACGATATCCTTCGCCATATCCGAAGAGATCCCGTTCTGCAGCGAGAGTACCTGACGGACCGTCCCACCAGCTGCCGCTTCCTTCTTCTCTTCCTTCAGATTCTTGAGGGAGATCCCGCGCTTTACGAGCTTTCCATGAATGATATCCTTCACCAGCTTCAGCTTGAAATCATCATCGCCGATCAGCGTGATCTTATCCTCATCGAGAGTGACCGAGCTCTTGCTGCCCTTGAAATCATAGCGCGTGCCGATCTCCTTGGACGCCTGATTCACAGCATTTGCCGCTTCCTGCAGATCCGTGCGGCATACCACGTCGAATGAATAATCTTTTGCCATTATAGACCTCCTTGGGGGTTGTAGTGACTTTGTGACTAGTGACTGATGACTGGGGATCGGGGATCCAATGAGAGCCTCCCCCGATGAGCAATATGTGAATACCGCTTCCTCATCCCCCTTTTTTACATACTCTATTATTGTACCATACTTTCGTATATAATTTGAAAATTTCTGAAAATTTCAAATTCAGCCATGCTAAGAAGACACTGATTGAATCATTATCAGCTTTTACTCTTGAATCTTTATACAAGGCAGGGAATCATCTGACACGAATAGCGAACCATGTAAGGAAGGTGATGACGAAGCCATGTATAAAGCTCCTTCTAAAACCCGCCTCTACAATGGAATCAGCATTTCCTTAAATAATCATAAAAAAAGTTGGCAGAAAAAGTCTTTAAGTCTTTTCTGCCAACTTTCATATTTACACCAGAATAAATACGGTCGTCAAACCCAGCTTATTTCTTCTGTGCGTCTTTTTCTGTTGCGTCTTTTGCTTTCGTCTGCGCTGCGCGGAGATCAGCGATTACAGCCTTCAGCTCTTCTACTTCCTGACTAAGAGAACTGATCTTTTTCTCCATAGCAGCTTCTTTGGAAGTCGGTGCATGGTTGCTCTGACCGAGTTTCAGGCTTACGCCTGCATTCACCATATTTTCTCCATTGCCGAAGCTACCACCGACAGAGAACATCGTGTCTTCATTCGGGCGATAGTATGCACCGAGCGCCACGGCACTTGCACCACTGTAGTTGCCATAGCCTGCTGCAAAGTCCCACTTATCCTCCGGGTCGAAATCGAGCGGATGGAGTGCGGCGAGAGCAGCTGCCCCTGCACCGACCTTGTCCACACGATTGTCCAGCTTATTGATCGAATTACCAAGAAGCGAAATATTGCTAGCATTCTCCTTCACCAGCTGATTTGTCGCATACAGCTGTCCGCCATTCACGGCATCCTTGGAGCCTTCCTCAATCTTTCCGTCTTTTACATTCGTGATGGTCTGATTATTGGCATTCAAGCCGTCCTTGCTCACATAGGTCTTGTCGCCGACTTTTACACTATCCACTGTAATATCTTTTGCCATACCTACGGTATATTTTTTGCCACCATCTGTATTGGTGCTTTCCGTCACAGTGATGTTATTGCCTGCTTCAACGGTGGTATGCTGCTTAGCAAGATTCTCTACATTCGTGACTCGGTTATCCAACTTGCCAATGTCTGCCTTGTTCTGGGCAATGTCTGCCTTGTTCTGGGCAATGTCTGTCTTGTTCTGAGCAATATCTGCCTTGTTCTGAGCAATATCTGCCTTGTTCTGGGCAATATCTGCCTTGTTCTGGGCAATATCTGCCTTGTTCTGGGCAATATCTGCCTTGTTCTGAGCGATATCTGCCTTGTTCTGAGCCACATTGTCATTGGTCTGGTTCAACTGGCTGCCATTTACCGCATCAGTAGAGTCAGCGGTGATTGCACCTGCTGCTACGCCGGAAATCTTGCCATTCTGATCAATAGCAACTTTTTGATTGATGACGGTGTTGCCATCCTGCATATAAAGGGAAGCGCCTTTACCATTCACCATTCCTGCTACTCCTGAATCGCCATACAGCGCGATTCTAGCCGCACCATTGGAAATGATATTACCACTGACGTTGATACCAGCAAGCTGAGCTCCCTTATCTGCAATAATACGGTCCTTGGTCGCGATAGAACCGGTTGTCTCAATCGTCCCATTTGTTCCGCTAATGCTGACGTTGTTGCCAGTAAGTTTCCCCAGGAGAACATCATCATTCAGTCCAACCTTATAAATCTTCTGCCCGTTGACTTCTGCCTCTTCTACATTGATGTTGCTGCCATTGACAACCTTGCTATGCTTGCTCGCTTCGGTTGCTACTGCATGGAGCTGGCTGCCGTTTACTGCGTCAGTAGAATCAGCAGTGACTGCGCCTGCTGCTACGCCGGAAATCTTGCCGTTTTCAGCAACAGTTACTTTGCCCAGCTTAGCACCTTTAGTAGTGATTTGGCTGTAGCTACCGCTTGCATCGCCTACGAACAGCTCAGCATCACGCAGTGCGGAATGACCGGTGTATACGCCATTTTGCAGAACTACGTTGCCGATTTCGCCTTCGGTTGCGGTTACTTTGCCATCTTTATCTACAACCAATTTGCCGTTGGCAGCATAGAATGCACCGTTGCTGTTTACGAAGAACGGTACAGTGCCGTTTTCATTTGCAGTACCTACGGACAGGTTGTATTTTGCGTTCAGGGCATTGGTCTGGATGGAGTTTACACCGGTAATGTTGCCTTTTTTATCGATAGTTACCTGACCAAGTTTAGCGGAATTCGGAGTAATTTGGCTGTAGCTACCGCTTGCATCGCCTACGAACAGCTCGCCATCAATCAGTTTGGATTTACCGGTGTATACGCCATTATTCAGAACTACGTTGCCTGCGGTTACGTTGCCGTCTTTATCTACAACCAATTTGCCGCTGGCTGCATAGAATGCACCGTTGCTGTTTACAAAGAACGGCATGGGCCCATTCGGTAACTTTGTACCTACTGAGAGATTATATTTGGAATTCAGTGTATTGGTATTAACATCAGTGAAATTCTGCGCTTGTGCCTCACTCATTCCCATAACGCCAGTAAGAGCAAATGCAGCTAAAAAAGCGGCAGCGCATGTACGTGCACGGTTTCCTTTTCCATGTCTTTTCGCAATCTCAGAAACCACAGTATAGCAATTCTTCGCTTTGCTCCAAACAACTTTGTAAATCCGATTCATGATACATCCTCTCTTCCCTTTAAATACAGTGTAAAATGATGATCACAAACTCTCTTTCCTAAGAGAGTCACCCCCCACCTTTCTTCGGTTTCCCAACATTCCTTGATTTCTTCTGTTGTTTCATGAAGTGCTAACCCAAAAATGTTGGTCATATGATAGTGATTAAGGTTTCATGTTTACGCGAAGCCTTATACTCTATATAAATAGTACCTTCCCCCCCCCGAATTTCGTCAACATCTATATATTTTTTTAGGCTTAATAGAAGTTTATAAAAAAAGAAGAATCACCTTTTATCTCCTGCTGCATGATTGCATATTCATTAAAAATTGAGTATAAGCCATCATTATTTGTAATTTTTTAGAAAAAACTTATAAAAGCATTGTCAAACTTTACTTTTGTCTCCCTGGATAATACATGTTAAAGAAACACGGAATAAATCGTTGTCAGGTTTTACTCTTGGATTCTTATATATGGCGAGGAATAAAACTGACACGAATAGCGAGCTCTTTAAGGAAGGCTATGACGAAGCTATGTATAACAAATTCCTGTAGAAGCTGACTCTGCGATTGAATCAGCGTTTCCTTAGTTGTTTGAACCATGCAACTGACAACAATCATACATCTATTCCTTTTAGTATCCCTTATGGGTTCGTAGTCAGCTACTATTTCATTCCTGCCATCGCATAGAAATAGTACGCTAGCAGCAAGACTAGAAGGTCATGTCCTTTATTTAGTTCCATCATTCTTCCAGCCGCTACTTTCATGATGACATATGCAATGAAAGCGACGGAAATGCCATTCGCTCAGAAATATCATCAGAACCAACGCGGTGAGCACCGCTCCCTGCGGCAGACCAGCCTCCGCCATCATGCGCGGAACAACGGCCAGTACATACCCCATCGTAGCGAAAATCGTCAGCCCAGCAATCACCTCCGTACCGATATCTGTATGAAGTTCGCGCAGATGAAATCGATGCTCACTATACAACTAAAAAAACCACCGAGATACTCACTCAGTGGTTTTTACATGCGTTCAAGCGAACTTTATTTTTCTTCTTTCTCAGCGAGCTGCTTTTCCAGACGGCGGATCTTTTTCATCAGCTCCGGCAGGTGCGAGAGTGCAGCCTCGACTCTCCCCCACTGGGCGTGGGTCCTCGCCGGATAGCCGAGGTAGGTGCCTGGGGTCTTGATGGTGCCGATGATACCTGTCTTGCCTCCGAAGACAGCGTTGTCACAGATGGTGATATGACCATTCACGCCGGTCTGTCCGGCCATGATGACGTGATCGCCGACCTTAGTGCTGCCAGCGATGCCGACCTGCGCGCAGAGGAAATTGTCTTGGCCGACCTCGACATTATGTCCCAGATGGCAAAGGTTATCGATCTTGGTGCCGCTGCCGACGATGGTATTGTTCATCGCACCGTTGTCGACGGTGGAGCAGGCACCGATCTCGACGTCATCTCTGATGACAGCGCGGCCGAGTTGACGGATGTGATGGTGGTGGCCTGCCTCGTCAGTGGAGAAGCCGAAGCCCTGACCACCGACGACGGCGTGCGCACGAAGGACGACGCGGTCGCCTAAGATGCTGTTTTCATGTACGACGGCGCCCGGATTCAGTTCGCAGTCTTTGCCGAGCTTCGCATACTTTCCGATGTAGCAGTACGGGTAGATGACACAGCCATCTCCGATCTCAGCGCCTTCTTCGATGACGGCATACGCCATAATGGTGACGTCTTTGCCGATCAGGGCTTTTTCACTGATGACGGCAGTCTCATGGATGCCCGGTTCCCATTTGTTTTCCGGACGGAAAACTTCGATGAGTTCGCCAAAGGAGCGGCGGGCATCGGGGACGACGATGAGATTCTTCGTGTAGTGGGCAGGGAGTTCATCGACCAGGATGACACCTGCCTGCATTTCTTCGATGTGCTCGGCGTAGACGCCGCGGGCAAAGGTCACCTGCGACGGACCTGCGCTTTCTGCGCTGGCGACGTCGTCGATCAAGACCGTGCTGTCTCCATAGAGAGTGCCGCCGATCAGGGCAGCGATTTCACCTGCTGTTTTTTTCATGATGGGCCTCACTTGGATGCGGACGAAGCAGCGCCGGATGCCGCTTTCGATGTGCCATCGATCTTGGCCATCACTTCATCGGTGATGTCGACGGCACCGCCGGGTACGGCTCTCTTATGCATGACGATACCGATGCCCTTTTCTTTCGCGATCTGGGCTGCCTGAGACTCGACCATGGACTGGATCTGTTTCTGTTTGCTCTGAATGAAGATCATGCGCTCCTGCTGGGCAGACTGGACTTTCTTCTGCATGTCTTCATCGGAGAGTCCGCTCTGGGAGTCCTGATCCAGGCGGTCTCTGATTTCTTTATCTTTATCGTTGATTTCTTTTTCGATAGACTGGATCTTCGGAGAAGAAGCTTCCAGCTTCTGGTAGTCAATGACTGCCACTTTATGTTCACTGCCGCAGCCGGCAAAGGCGAGTGCTGCGCCAATGAGTCCTACGCAGGCCAGTTTTTTCCACATAGCCATTCGATTTCCTCCTACTTGGTGATATTGACTATACGATTCACCATATCCCCCGTCACGTCTTCGGCGTGGATATTGGCTTTGTATTTCGAGAAGATCATGGAAAGGTGCTTGTCAGAGGCCTCGCGGGCAGCTTCTTTCCGGATGTCTTCCATAATTTCTTTCTTGACGGCGGCCATCTCTTTCTGCTTGGCATCGATCTTCTGTTGCCAGTCTTCGTTCCACGATGGGTCGATGGGGTCTTCTGAAAGAGGCTCATCGACGTTCGTTTCCTCCGCAAGACTCTGCTTGATGTCTTTCGCGGTCTTCTCTGAAAAATCAGCGAGCTCCTTCGATGCCTTTTCTTTTGCCTCTTTCATCGTTTTCACTTCGTCCTCTGTCCAGCCGATGGTATCCATCTTTGCCCGCTCGGAGCGAAGGTCCATCAGATCATGGAGACGCTTCTTGACTTCTTCCTTTTCGGAGCCGGTGACGCCGAGGACGGTGAGCTTCATTTGGAGATTCGCCATCTCGGCACGCTCTTCGTCAGTGAGGCCATCGGGCGTGAAGGTTCTGTCCTTCTTGTGCGCTTCGCTGATGGTCTTGTAGAGTTTTGCGAGGCCGTCATTCAATTCGTCTTCTTTTGCCTTGACCTTTGTCTTCCACTCATTTTCGGCAGCCATGCGCCGGCTCTGATCGGAGAGCGCGGCCTTAATGTGCTGCTGCTGGGATGCGACGTGAATGAGCTTGTTTCGTTCATTCTGGTACTGATCAAGGAGATGGTTGTACTCAGTCTCGAGGCGGAAATATGTACTGTATTTCGGATGGGCTTTCACAAGGGTCTCCAAGTCGACCACGCCGTAGGAAACGGCAGGTGGCGCCGGCTCCTCGGTTTTTTTATCGCTGCATCCGCTTACCGCCAGGGAGCACGCCACGAGGAGGGCAGCCGCCATGGTGTATACACAGTTTCTATATTTCATGAGACGTCCTTATTTTTTGCTTTCTGAGGAAGCTGCGGATGCTGCGGAAGAGGAGGCAGCGGAAGAAAGAGACTTCGAAAGGGAATCGGTGACTTCCTTCGTGATGTCTGTGCCGCCGTAAATGACAGCAGATTTATCGACGACAAGAGCAAGGCCCTTCTTGGATGCGACGGACTTCACAGCGCCGGTCACCTGATCATCCATGTCCTTCTCGATGGCCTGTCTCTTCTGATTGAACTGCTGCTGCATGTCAGCGAAGAGTTTTTCTTTTTCCGCATCACTCATGCCTTCCGACTTCGCATCGAAGTCTTTCTGCATTTCATCTGCCGTTTCTTTCATCTTCTGCTGGTAGTTCGCTGCGAGGGTGCTGTTCGCGGAGATTACTTCTCTCTGGTCGACAACGCCGATGTCAGAGGTCGGAGCAGCATTCGCTGTATCCCCCATGGATACCACCGCCATCGCTGCCACGGAGGCGATGAATACGCCAGCCAAAGCGAAGGAAAAAATCTTTACGTTTTTCTTGTTACCAAGAGTTGTCATCATGATAGGTTACTCTCCTCTTTTATAAATTGGCAATCAGCCGGAGCCATTTGCCTTCTTCATCATTATACACATATTCGATCGTCATGTAATTATGAATCTTATAGGAAAATCCATATTCATTTTCTTTTTTCTTGAAATCACGGTCATAGCGCAGGGCGAAGTGCTCGCCGAAGGGGATCTGACCAAAGGCATGGTGGCTGTTTTCTACAAAATCATACTTATAGCCCAGATCCATGACGCGTCCGAAGTGATGGTACCAGCCGCCATAGACATTCCAGTCGACAGGGCCGGGGTACAATCGGGCCTCGCCGAAGATCACATTGTTTCTGCCCACGAAATGCCCGAGCATGCCTTCGATCGCCGTATTGCGATTTCCATCGCGCCCGGTATCCATCCATGCTTCCGTACGGATGATCCAGTGATCGGTCAGTGCATCGACCTTGAGTTCTGTGATCTCTCCCGGGTAAAGATAGGCCTTTGTCTCTATGCCATACTTTTCAATGAAGGGGTCCTTGGCGAGGATGTCATTCATAGAGGCAGCCAGATCCTTCTGATGACGGGCGACAAAAGCGAGCGGAAGCCCTTCAAGACTTCGAAGGGCATGTTCCGTCTCATTCACCGCGCGCAGCATCAGGAGGCGCGGAATGGTGGTCTTGTGCAGGGTGAGCTTCCCGGTACGGACGATCGTCCCCTGCGGGATGAGGGAGATCCGCACTCTTGTCTTCTCCCCCGAGGTCACTTCGAAGTTGGCAGCAAATTCTGGGAGGATCTCCTTAAGAAGCTCTCGCCCGGCAGAGTCAGAGACACTCTCCGCCCAGCCGACCGAATCGACGGGAAGCCCCGAGAGGAGCTGACTCATAAGGAGCGGTACACCAGCGCTGTCCTTCTTCACCAGCGCTGACGCTTCCGGAGACAGATTCCCGTAGTCGATCTCGGTCTCCACCTCGCGGATCATCTGCCCGACGGGAGTGAGCGATACGTGAAGCGCTGTCTTTTCTCCATAAGAGGCAGATATATCATCCACCACATAGCCCACGACCACACGGTTCACGATGTCTGCAAGGACCTTATCGTACTCGCTCTCGTGCGAGCGAAAGAGGCTCTCATCCTTGCCGACAAGGATGCGGTTTCCTATGGCAGAAATGCTCGCCGTGATCCGCTTCTCCACAGCAGGCGGCATACCGCCCGCTCCCGTGACGGAGACGCTCACTTCACGGATCGGTGCCGCATCTGCCCCGGCTGGAAGCAGGAATGACGAAACGAGCAGGGCAAGACCTGCTCGAGTCATCGAATGAAATAAGGAAGAATGCATGGCTCCTCCTTTGGAAAATCAGTGGATAGCCGGCAGGTGCAACGGAGAACATTCCCGAACCCACCTCTGCCCCTGCGTACACCTCCTTCCACAGGAAGGAGGGAAAAATGGGAGCTGCGGCGCTTTATGTATGTTGCGCCGCACCACCATTTCTCATTTCGCATTCCAATCAGAACTGTGTGCCGAAGCTGAAGTGGAATTTATTCTTATCACCGTGGCCATAGTCAAGACGGATCGGTCCGATCGGGGTCTGGAGACGCAGGCCTACGCCGCAAGACCACTGGAAGCCATCATCATCTTCATACCACGGGATCTGTCCGTTATCGATGCCCCAGGTGCTGCCGCCATCGGTGAAGAGGACGCCCTGTACCTTCTTGGCAATCGGGAAACGATATTCCAGTGTCGCCGCGTACATTTTCTTGCCCTTGAACTGGTCATCCTCATAGCCGCGAAGCGTATTCGAACCACCGAGGTCAAAGAGGTTGCCGTAGGAAACATCGCCGTCGATGTAGCCGCCCTGCAGACGAAGCGCAAGGATGTGACCATTGCCAAGGCCCTTGTAGAAGCGGCCTTCTGTCGTGAACTTGTAGAAATCATAGTCACCGCCAAGGCCATGCCCGCCCCACTGGGTAGAGAAGGAGATGCGGCGGCCCTTGCTGGCATTGAAGTAGTTGTCGCGGTTATCGAAGACATGCGTGAAGGTGAAGCTGTTCGTGGTACCAAAATTATCATCGATAGCGCCACGCCAAGCTTTTTTCATTTCATCCTCGCTATTATAACCTTCCGTCTTATAATTCTTAAAGCGGTCAGTTGCTGCGCTGCCCCATTCGAAACCGTCATGGTCATCGTATTTTTCCTTCGCACTTTCAAATGCAAAGTAGTTCGTGCGATATTCGCCATTCTGACGTCCCCAGGTGAGGTTCCAGCCGCTTCTTCTCTTATCGTATTCTGCGACGGTATCACCGTTCGAATCATAGTCATCGTATTCATAGATGCGGTTGAAGATGGAAGCCCCGAGGGAGTCACCGTTGGAATTGATCCACGGGCGGGTGTAGGAGATGGTATAGTTCTTACCGTCGCCGGCGCCGCCGAATTCCCAGTGGAAATTGACTTTATCGCCTGTGCCGCGGAAGTTCGTATCACCGAGCTCGATGATGCCGACTGTACCGTCAGAGTCCGAGTAGCCGGCGCCGACAGTGATGACACCGGTCTTCTGCTCGACAACATCGATCTCGATGACGACATTGTGTTCATTTTCTTTGCCGGGGAGCAGCTTCATGTTGACATCTTCGAAGTAGCCCAGATTATAGAGTCTTTCCATGGATCGGCTTGCCTGGAATTTATTGAAGGGCTTGCCCTTCTTCATCTTGAGTTCGCGGAGGATGACTTTGTCCTTCGTCTTATCATTGCCGACGAGCTGGATATCTTCGATGACACCTTCGGAAATATGGACTTTCAGGATGCCCTTCGGCGTCACTTCCACATTCGGGATGGAGACGAGCATGTAGCCCTGCTTGAGGTAGGCATCTTCAATCTCCTTGAGCTTCTGGTTCACGAGGACGAAGTTCAGGACGCTGCCCTCTGGCACCTGCAGGATGGACTTCAGATAGTCAGATGTGAAGATGGTATTGCCGGTGAATTCCACATCACGAACGATGGGATTTGCGACAAGACCATAGGTGAGATCCACGCCTTCGGGGATGTCCTTGAAATTCGGACGGATCTGAGAGAAAACACCTGTCGAGCCAAGAGATGCCACATCATTGCGGATGCCCTCAGCCGTGACGGTGCTGCCCGGTTTGCTCTGCAGAAGAGGGGACAGCTTCGTCTTGACTTCTTCCGGGATCCCGTCGAAGTCGACATGCGCGATGGTCTTGCCTGTATGTGCTTCGATGACTGCGTCATCGTCCGCCGAAAGATAGAGCGAGGCATCGCCCACTGCAACGGTCTGGTGGGATTCCTTCACTTCCATGGATGGTTCCGCTTTTTCCGTCTGATCGGAGATCTCACCGGTCTTGCCCGCTTCCTTACCGCTCTTCACGTCGATCATGGAGCTCTGGGACATGCCGCTCTGGGAGCCGGTCATCTGCGGTGCTTCCGCGAAGACGTCCGCGCCGGAAAGCGCAAGCAGGATCGCAGAGGCAAGCAGTGCTTTCTTATATGTTGCTGTCATCGTAAATTCCTCCTCATGTATTGGATGGTGAATTTCTATATATTTATGGAAATACAGCTGGGTATCTGGCATACTTGCCAAAACGTGTGATTTCCTTAAATAACATTGGGATTGATGGATTCACTGCAGGACGGAAGCTCCTAAAGGGGAGACCCTTCAAACCTCCGGAATTCTTCTTATCATTAATTTCCTCGGAGAGCCCTTCCCGCTTCGCCTACGACACGCTGGATCTCCTGATCAGAGAGGGCGGGTACCTCCGGCTTCGTGACGGCGGAGACTTCCACCGGAGCCGGCGCGGGCGTCATGACGACGGGCGCTGCTTTAGCAGACGGCACCACCTCGGGATCTGGCTTTGACGGATCCGTTTCCACCAGTTCTGTCGTGACAGTCTCTGCAGATACCGAAGGGACCTCTTCGGCTTTCTTATCCGCTTCCTCGACTGGCACAACCGCCGCATCCGGTGTCGTGACTGCTGTTTCCACCGGTCTTACCGGAGTAGGCGCAGGTACAAAAAAACTGTCCTTCAGAAAAGAGGCGCCGAGGAAAAGCGCTCCCGCCACAGCCAGCGCGCCGCCGCGAAGCAGCCACTTCCGCCGCGGCGAAGTCCCTCTCACCTCTTTCAGGCGCTGCATCTCTGCCTGCGCCATGATGAGATTCATCTCGCCTGTCAGTTCTTTATGGTTGGAATAGGAATTCTCTGCCTTTTCCAGCCACCTCTTCACCGACTTCACTCTCTTCAGCGTATCCCCCGACATACTGCCTCCTGCTGAGAAAACCGGAATCATTCCGATCTCTGCCAACCACTGGTTACATGATTCTTATATATAATCAGTGTTTTAGAAGTACAAGTGAACATCCAAATTTATTGTTTATTTCACATTTTCTAATATTTTCAAGCATTTTTGCAGGAATTCGAGTGTTTTCAGGGTGGAATGATATGTTTGACAGGGTCCGAGGAGCAAAGATCTGATTTCTGTTCCATCTTACTCTTTCCGATAGGTTCAGCGGGGCAACGAGACGGTGCCGAAAATGGGACCGCAAGAAACGCTATGCCACGCCATCCCCTACTTTCTCTCATGGATCAGCTTAGAGAGCATCCCGCGCAGACGCCGGATGCCGCGTTTCTCGAGGCGGTAGACGTAGGCCTGACTGACGCCCATGGCATCGGCAGTCTCAGCGGCGGTCTGCTCCGCCAGATAGACAGAGCGGATGACATCCTGCTCTTTGGCAGAGAGTCGCTGCACCGCCATGTCGACTGCCGCATGCAGCGATTCACGGTCGGCACTTTCGAAAGCCATATCGGGAATGGCCTGTGCGAGGAAGACCTTCTCTTCCTCCCCGTCCTTAAGAAGGATCTCCTTTTTATTGGCATTCAGGAAATTCAGCATGCGTCCGCGGATGCGATGGATGGCATACAGGGAGAAGGCAACACCGGCCAAAGGATCATAGCGCTCGACCGCCTCCATGAGCCCTACCGTGCCTTCCTGAATAAGATCCATCGTCACCGCCTCCTGCAGGCCATACTTGACGGCCTCCTTGAAGACAAGCGGCTGGTAATTCTCGATCAGGCGCTGTCGCGCGTCGATCTCCTCTTCCTCTTTGTATTCTTTCCAAAGCGCCTGCTCTTCCTCCCGGCTGAGCAAGGTCACACGGGACAGGCAGGCTTTGTATTCTTCAAGCATAGAAATACTCCATGTAACTGATATTAACCATATTCACATTTCCGAGTTTTCGAAAGTAGTGACTAGGGATTGGGGATTAGGGATTAGGGATTAGGAGCCTCGAGTGACTTGTGACTAGTGACTGGTGATTTAAATGCCACTTTCGGGCATCGCCCTATTTATACTCCGCGGCGCTTCTGTTTTTTATGCGCGCACCGCCATTCCTCATTCCTAATCCCTAATTCGAGCAGAGCTTTCATCCACAATCAAGGGACACGCCCCTTTGGCTAACCCTAAAATTTAAAGCTCCAATCGCTGCCGATGTAACTGTCGTGATTACTATTATACCACGATGAGAGACCGACGCGCGAATTCAAATCATAATGGAAGCCCAGACTCTTTTCCTCATTATTCACTCCCATGGTCGCAGTCAGCATGAAATCATTGAAGAGGTACTTCCCGATCTTGATGTAGTAGTAGCTGTCATTGTTATCATCAATGTTGTCATAGTAGTCTGTCAGGTTCGACGTGATGCTGATGAGGTCAAGGCCGATCTTATCTGCGAGGAAGTCCTGCATTGTATTCCCGAAGAGCATGGTGAGGCCGGCATTGAAAAGCGCCCCCTGCATCGAGCCATCCTTATCCTTGGTCGGATCCTGATGGAGCGTCAGCAGCATGATGATCTGCGAATCATTCAGCGCAGGATCACTGTGGAAGGTCGTCTTCATATCACCGGGCAGTCCATCCAGCTCGGCTTTGATATTGTAATGACCGACCTTGGTATCGGCACGCGCATGGATGACAGGCAGGAAGGAGCCGGGGGTACCACCCCAGACAGCATTGGCCTGATCGATCTTGAATTCCGTGGTATTGATCTTGACCGTTCCTTTTTCTACATTCACGCGGCCCGTCATGATCGGTTCGCGGAAATGGCCCATCATCGAAATATTTCCTTTGATCATGAGGTCATAGAGCGAGCTGCTGTAGAGCCGTACATTGTCTCCGATGGCTATGTCGATCTTCGTCAGGAAATTGGCCGACGACTCACCGCTCTCCGCAAGGAGAGCGAGCGGCACTTCGCAAGTCGCATTGTGGATAGAGATCTTGCCCGTGACACCGAGCTGATCCATGAATTCACCCAGTGAAAGGTCAGCATCGACTGCTCCTTTGTAATAGGCAGAGTCGATGGAAGGAGTATGCATATGCACTTCCCCATCATAATGCGTGATTGCCTTTTCTTTCCAGTCGGCAGAGCCCTTCGCAGTGACGCCGCCGCCGCCGAAGGAGGCACTGCCATCAAATGTCACGCGATGTCCATCAAATCGTAAGGACAGATCGATCGGCTGAATGACTTCATTCATGGTCATAAGACCGAGCGCCCCATTCTTTGCTGTGATGCTGCCCTTAAGCTCCGGATCACGATAGTCACCGACAAGCTGTACATGCCCCTTGATCGGGCCGCTCGCACTCGTCACGGCTTTACCGAAGAGAGCCAGAATATTCATATCTGCCTGATCGAGATTGAAATCAACGGAAAGCGGCACTGCCTCATCAGTGGTGCTGCCGGTGAAAAGATTGCCGGGGAGTATGCCCTTGGCACTTGCACGATAGTTTCCCTTCGATACCAGTGCATTTTGCAGCGTCACGACATTGCTCTTGGCATTCGCCATCAGAGAGAAGCTGTCAAAGCTGATATCTCCGTAGCTCGGATGCTCGATACCGATCGAGATGTCTGCTTCCGGCGATGTCTTATTTCCGCTGAGAACAACTCCGGCCGTCAGACGACCGCCCATCCGTATGTCATTTCGTCCCAATACCTGCGGCAGCCAGGACATCTCCATGTCTTTGGCTGCGAGCTGGATGGCGAGCTCCCCATCGCTATTCATTGAGCCTTCTGCTGCGAGCAGTCCATCTCCTACAGGAAGATGAAACTTACGGATCGAGAGCGCCCCATTTATGTAGGAAAAATCAATTGCTCCCTGACCGACGGGTGTATCCCCCAGATGCCCTCCCAGGAAATCTGCTTTGAAGTCGATGCTGGGGTTTTCCAGTGTCCCTCCGATCTGCATGCCGCCATTGACAGCACCATCCGCAGCGGACTCAGGCAGCTTGAAAAGACGCATGATCTCCTTGATATTCCATTCCTTAAATCGAAGGAAGCCCTGCAGCGCGTGGGAATCCATGTGATAGCTGCCTCTCCATTCGAAATGGCCATTTTTCTGATTGAATATACCGTCATCAAGGCTTACGACATGGTTCCGATAGCAAATGCCGGCAGATGCCATATAAATGGCAGTGCCGCCGACAGAGATCTGCCTGGAGGAGATCGTCCCTTCAAAGACTGGATCTTCCATCGTTCCGGATACATGCCCGCGCATATTGACCTTGCCGTCTGCGCTGCGTCCCGGAAGCATTCGCGAAAGGCTGATGTCATTGAGTGACACATCCATATCGATCATGTCTGGCTTCACCGTACCGCTCACGATGGCTGTGCCATCGTAGATATAGGCGAGGCCGTTTTTCAGGGTGATGTCATTTCCATCATAGGTATATTCGCCGGAGATGCTCTGGAAAAGCTCACCCATGACCGAACCGTCGAAGGCCAGAAAATCCCCCTTCACCTGCGGCGCTTCCATCGTGCCAGTGACGGTCATTGTATTTTCGACCCATCCCGTCACCGGGTAGTCCTCTCCGGCAAGCGCAAGCAGTTTCTCGATGCGTGTTTTGTCGGTATCGATGGTGAGCGAGAGAGGGTGCGGCGCAAAGAGACCGACTGTCCCCTTCACGGTATGCTTGCCGTCCGGCCCTTCAAAATGAAGCGAGGTGATAGTCGCCAGCTGATCTCCCAGCGATACATGTCCTGCGATACGGTCAAAGGAGATGCCACGGATCTCCCCATCCTGCGCTGTGAAATCTGCCGCGCCGTATGGATCTTCCCTGCTCCCGCTGACTACGAAACGACCGGAGAGACGTCCGGCCATATCCATCCCTGAAAGGCCGGAAAGCGCAGAAAGGTCGATGGACGATACCTCGCCCGAGAGCGAGAGAGACGGCCCATATGTCCCCTTCACGGTGAATGCGCCTTCGCCAGATGTGCCAGTCAGATACGCGATATCCATCACGCCGCCGCGCGAAGTCGCCTCCCCCGAGAGGGTATCCATGGACATCCCATCATACGAAAGATCCATGCCATAGAAAACGCCATGCCAGTCACCATCACGGTAACTGCCAAAGCCGGAGACCTTGCCAGCTGCCATATTCTCATACGAAAGACCCGCGCCATCCATCTCTCCGGAAGCCATTTCCAAAGACAGTGCACCTTCCTTATAGGTGCCCTTCGCCTTCCCCGATCCGCTCACAATGCCGGAAGCGGTAATCCCGACCGGAAGAGAAGAAAGGTCGATATGCTCTCCGGCTGCTTCGCCTTCGAAGGCCCCGCTTGTCATAGTATATGAGCCTTCGCCGATCAGAAGACCGCCCGCCATCTGTGCCTTCAGATAAGGGATCGAGATCCGATCCTCTCCATAAACAAAGCGCACATTCGCCTCTTTGACAGAAAGATCCTCATATTGCCCATCCTTCACATGGACTTCGCCGGACACGAAAGGATCTCCCATCGTCCCCGAAATATCTACGCTACCGGAAACGACTCCGGTGGCGCCTTTCTCCGGCAGCAGCCCTTCCGCCTTGATATCCTTCAGCGTCACATGTCCCATCAGGATCGGATCGTCCACGTCAAAAAGAACCTTCGCATCCCCGGTGAATGTTTGCCCATTGACCTTTACGGCTGCTTCGGTGATGACAGCTTCGCCATTTTCAATATCAAAAAAGGCTGCTCCGTCAGCCAGAATAAAATGATCATAGCGAAGAGCAGCATCTTTGATAGAGCCTTGGACATGATAAGCGACAGCGCCATCACTTTTCCAGATCTTGGCGCTGGTCACCTGTCCTGTCCCTTTGTCAATATCAAGTTTTGAAGAAATCTGTGGGAACTGCTCTAAGAGCGGCTTCAACGAGGTAAGGGAAACCGGATCCGTTTCCAGACTGATTTCCATGTTATTCGTATTCGTGTACTTCACATCTCCCTTGAAGTGGCTGTCAAACGCCTCTCCCGCAAAAGAGCCTGTGATCGTACCCTTGCTGTCCCAGCCGAGCGTGCCTCCCAGCGAAGTGAAATCATACGAACCAATATCCGGTGCAGAGATGGAAGCATTCCCGTCCTTCACGATGACCTGTCCTGTGAAAGTACCGTTGTCCGAAGAGTCCGATGGTTTTAGAATCTTCTCTACATTCCACAGTCCATCTTCCGTCTTTGCGAGATGGACCTCCGGACCCTCAATAGTCACCGTCTTTACGACATCAGCGATGCCGCCGTCTTTGAAAGCATAGTTATACAGCGCAGAAGCAGACCATCCGATCGCCAAAGAGGGCGACTTGAACACAACCTCTCCTTTCGCGTCCTTCAGCTCCAGGTCGGTGAAGGAAAGATCATAATTCGGATCCAGATCCATCATGGTCCACGTCAGGGTGCCATTGATGCGCTCCCCTGCCGCGTCTTTGATGACAGGTTCCAGATTCTGTGTGATGATCGGACGGATCAGCAAATAAATGATACACAGCATGACGAAAATAAATGCTGCGATACCATTGATCCACCATTTGATTCTGCTAGCCAAGGTATTATCTCCAAAGAAAAAATAAAGTTTCAAGGTTCAGGGTTAGCCCCGGGGGCGTGCCGCCCCTTGCTCGGGGATGAAAGGGTGGAAACCGGTTCTATAAGTTCAAAAGGTTCAAAGGGGGTTGGTGCGGCGCATAAAAAATCAGAAGCGCCGCGGAGTATAAATAGGGCGATGCCCGAAGGTCAGCGATTAACAGGCTTCCCATTTATGGTTTCCTGACATCATCCTTTTGACCGCGAATGACAAAGATTTCTCGCTTCGCTCGAAATGACGATATGCGAGTCTGATGTCTCCCAGTCACTAGTCACTAGTCACTAGTCACTAGTCACTAGTCACTAAAAATTATGCTTTTGCAAATTCCGGGTGAATGACAGCCGGTACGCCCATTGCATGTTCCAACGTAGCGAGACCGATGTTGTAGTTGTAGAGCGCGGTGATGTAGTTCGTTCTCGCAGTATTGAGGGCGAGTTCTGCATCGAGGACATCCAGGTTGATGCCGACGCCGCTGCTGTAGCGGACGGTCGCGATCTTATATGCTTCTTCTGCCTGAGCGACCGATGCTTCGGCAGCGCAGATCTGTTCTTTATAAGAGAGGACGTTCAGGTAGTCCTGACGGACTTCCAGCTCGATCTTTTCTCTCGCCTGCAGGAGTGTTTCCTGTGCTGTTTTGACCGCGGCATCCGCTTTCTTCACTGATGCCTGAGTAGCGCCGCCATCCCAAAGTGACCAGGAAAGCCCGCCTTGGACAGCCCAGTCATCTTTATCGACCGCCGTCACGCTGGCTTCCTTCCAGCTGTATCCGCCGCCGACGCTGACTGTCGGGAGATACCCTGCCTTTGCAGAGCGAAGAGAGGCCTCAGCTGCCTTTACGCCATAGTCTGCTTCGACAAGTTCCCAGCGGTATTTCTGCGCCATCAGAATGGCCTGTTCCATGGTAAGGTCAAATTCAGGTTCCGGGAAATTCTTATCCAGCGGGTTCAGCGTCGTATTCATCGGGATACGCATGATGTTGTTCAGGTTCGCTTCTGCGACATCACGGGTGTTGTCCGCTGCGATGCTCTTCTGCTTCGCATTGGCGAGCGATACATTGGAAGACAGTACGTCCAGCTTAGCCACGATGCCGGCATCGAACTGCTGCTGTACGTTATTCAGATGGCTTGCATAGTCAGTGACAGACTGTGCCTGCACTTCAGCGAGCTTGACCGCTTCAAGGTACTGGTAGTATGCCTGCACGGCCGCGAGCTTCGTATCCGCTTCTGTTTTGTAGACATTAAGATCTGCGATGTTTTTCTGATAGCGTGCGGCATCGATCGCACCTTCTACCTTGCCGAAGGTCCAGATCGGCCAAGAAACATTGATTCCCTGGCTATAGCCATGGTTGGAGCTCTGCGTGCCTACGACAGTAGTGACTACCTTATTACCATCCATGGTGGTTTTGGTCACCGGACCACGCTGGGTCGGATACTGATTTCTTTGCCAGGAGTAGCTAACGGATGGATTCTTCTTGGCTGCCACTGCGCTGACATCGGCTTCCGCATCTCTTCGTTTTAGCTCTGCGATGGTGATGTCGCGGTTATTCTGAATAGCAGTCGTGACCGCACCTTTGAGGTCGATATCCATAGCCACTGCTTCCGGAGCTGCCGCTTCTGTGATGGAAGACGCCAGATTCTTCTGGAGCAGCATGTTATTGAAGTTCACATCTTTATTCGCTACCGTCTGATCCATCTGTGCCTCGATGGCTTTCTGTGTGATCGACGGATCCGTCATGATCTTCGTCTGAGATCCTTTTGCTTCTGCGCCGAGCCCGCAGGAAAGGGCAAGCACGATAGAAGCAGTCAGAATTTTGCAGGTCATTGTATTCATTCAACATTCATCCCTTCTAGACAGATGTCTTTGTTGTCATTGTATCCAGACTGCCCCTCTTGGGTAATGCTGTTAAGTTAAGGAAATCGTTAGCTACGTAACGTCTTTTTTTCCCC